>Ga0209349_1000300_pt1 | contig 27401 bp, 22 predicted proteins | sample ETNvirnome_2_130_FD_184067 | JGI IMG/M metagenome (GOLD analysis project Ga0209349, IMG submission 184067) | Marine viral communities from the Pacific Ocean - ETNP_2_130 (SPAdes) (version 2) | ecosystem: Environmental > Aquatic > Marine > Oceanic | place: Pacific Ocean | collected 2013-06-22
GAAACGTCATAACCGGCGGGAAGGGTTGGCGAAGTGGCGCTGGTTGACAGTAGACCGCCCGTTCCAGAAGCACCCGACACGACCCACACTGAATACCATGTCGATCCCGCCTCGGTGCCCGTGTCGAGTTTGTTGATGCCTGTTCCGCCTGTGATGGCGACATTTTGAGTGGAAGTCAGTTCGATATTGTACGCATCAGCGGAATCACGCGCAACGCCAGTCCCGATTTGCACCGTCGAGACATCGACCCAGGACAGCGCAAAGCCATCTATGGCACCTTTTGTGAATCCGACTGCATGTGGGCGGGCAATGCCCCCAGGTATACGTGAACGTGACATGGGTTACTCGGGGATAGAAGAGAGTTCAATGATCTTATAGCGCCACTTGATCAGCATTTTGGTTCCAGTGGCAACAGTTGAACTGGTTGAACGAGAGCCTGCCATAAGAATCAAATGGAAGTTCTCACCATCGTTCATGGTGTAGTTGGAATTTCGAGCCGATGCTGCGATGTAGTCACCATCTGCATTTATTGAATGGTATCCAACATCACCTACTCGCTTCGCAACATAGGTGCAGGATGCAATGCTTCGAGTGGTATTCGCGTTGTTGTTCGTTGAGACGGCATTGCGGCAGAAGACTCCGCTTTGGTATTTGTCGGCCGGAACATTTGCAGCCAAACTACCAAACGCCTCTCTGTCATTCAGCGTTGTGTTCGTAGGATCACCAGCGCAGAAACCAAAGACAAAACATGCATCATCAAGAGCGTCCGTTGCTTCTCTGAACCATTCAATCAGAAGTATGAAGTTTGAATCGGTGGTAATCTGCGTACCCCGTTCCGTTTTCATCAGTCGATACCATGTATCACCATCAAACGTGGTTCCTCCAACGGGGCATTTGTCTGCATCACTAGGGTCTGGACCCGAAAACGTCAAGGTATGCACTGGTGGAACGGAAGTTGAAGTGGCCACAGAACTTGTGTTCGTACCAACGTTCAATGCTGTCCATGTACCGTCTGAAAGATCAACACCCACCCACTGCTCATCGCTTGGATCCAAACCAATTTTTCCGCTCCAATGGGAACGTGTGTTGGATATCTGGGTCCGTGCAATCGAACCTGGTACACGGGTGTTGCGGGACATTTACTATGCCGTAATACGGTTAACGTAGCCAATGATCGAGATCACGTTGGCAACAGACGCAAAAGCTGCAACATCAATCCCGCCATTCAGAATCCACCCAGGCGCAACCAAAACTGTTTCATTGGGCTGGATGACAGTTTTGAATAAGTCATCTGGGCTGGTCACATCTCCCCATTCCAGAGTTAGTGTAACTGCGGAAGTATGGATGTTGGATGCCCACAACCAGATTTCATCTATATCGCTACCACCGGCGACAGCAGTGTGGATATCTGTTCCAGCCGTTGCTGTTTGGACAACCTTGATGCCACGACCACTGGTGCTGTCACTGAGTTTGAGTTTTGCAATTGTCGCCATGTTTAAATCCTACGAGAAAACTTGTTGGTGGAGGATGTGGTCCATATCGTTCGCGGCAGCGCCACCACCGCCACCAATTGATGAATGGTCCGCACTGACATCCATGAACTGAAGCAGATACCAGTTTGTACCATCAAATGTCCATGTGGTGACATCACCTGAAGCAGTTGTAATGTCTGCGCTACCACCCTTCAAGTTGGTGGAAGTCACATCAAAGACAACAGCAGCCGTAGAAATGATCGTAACGGTCTGCCCAGCTACCCCACCATCGAGCATGGTAAGCGTTTGACCGCTCGCATGGGTCTTGAACAGGTTGCCGGTAGCTACGGATGGTGTGGTATCGCTGCTGCTAAACGTTACAAATGTTTCGCTTGGTCCAGAGAACGCTGCTGCCCCAGCGACGTGGAGCGTACAGTCGGGGGTGATCGTACCGATACCAACTCGGTTGTTGCTGGCATCAATGCTTAGCGTTCCATCGTCAATTTCTAAGTCATCAGAGGTAACAGTTTGAAACGAGGCGCTCTTATTGTAGACACTTCCGTATGCGCTCATGCTTGTCTCCAATGGATGAATACTTCTGCTGTTGGGGTATCAGCATCAGTCTTTACAACCATGTAGATGGTGCCATCCGTTGTGATGTTGGATGACTGCAAGTATGGGAAACCATCAGTGCTCGCTGCAATAAATCCAAATGTGGATCCAGAAATGCCAGTATCAATGGTCGAAGTTTGTACTGGGGTAAGTGCATACTTTCCAGCAGAATCCTCCGCCAAGTACCATGTCAAAGAAGCAGCCGATGAAATGGTATTTATGGCTACTCGGACCTTATCAATCAAACACCTGGCTGGAACCTTTTTAGAATTCGCCTCGTTGGACGTGTCCGCCGTCAAAGCAATGGCGGCATAAGACGACGACAGGGCCGATGTGCCGTATGAAAATCCAATGGGAAGGGGCATTTTTACCTCTATATAAAATAATAACTCTATCGAACCGGATATATTCGTTCAGATATACGAACCTTTCTGCGCTCTTTTAAGTAGTCGTCATACCTCTTCCCCTTTCGTTTCTCGTAAACCCTTGCTTCCAAACCATACGCTATCTGCATGGAACGAATACCACTAAGGGCATCCAAAATGCGGATAAACGCTGGAACGGGACGCAATTCTGTCGCAGCAGTTTCTTCAGCAGTGTATGCCAAAGACATGTGATACGCATCAGACAATGCAGAAGCATCACGCACACTACGGGACCAAGGTAGGTGACCAAATAACCAACCGGCGTACCCATTTACTACAGGAACTATCCTCTTGGTTCCGTCGTAACTTGTCTCCTCGGAGGTTGAAAACTCTGTTAAATGACGAACCGCTTCAGCAGCATCTGGGCTGACTGTTTCAAGAGCGGCAACTGTCTGTCCGATTAGACGACCATTGTTTAAGTCCTTGATTGGACGGTCATAGTGAAGGTGGCGTTTGGATACATGTTCAGCCATAAGTCGCGCTACGGGATGAGCCATACTCATAACCCTCAATTCAGGCCGCTTATCCCAAGCATCGGTAGACAACCCCCTTGTCACTGACTCTGGAAGCCTCATAACGGATGAACCAAGCCCCATCATTTCGGTAAAACCCTCAATGGGAAGACCAAAGCCCTCTACATACATGTTGTCAGGTATTCTACCCTCCCAAGTAGAGCGGATAATCTCTGGCACGGCACGAGACTCTAAAACTGTTCCCTTGACTTTTTCCTCAACCCACTCTGGAACAACATTCAGCCATTGCGGTATCGGTATCCGAATCATCGACTGAACATGAGACATTCTTTGTCGCTGTTCTTTTAGGGTTGGAGGAAGAAGAATCGGTTCACCTTCCGGCCTATCCAAAGCAGACAATGCCCGTGGAATACCATCAGCAAAAGCATGGTTCATCATTGAATAGAATACGGGCGACCTCTGCATCATCTCCAGTTGCAATTGAACATTCTTGGCGTTCCAAGTGAAGAACGGGAAGATGCTACGCATCCATACCTTTTGGAATGCAGTTAAATCACCGTAGTCAAACAAGAACTTGGCAGCATGTTTGGTTGCTTCGTCAAAGTTCCCACTGCGCTTAAAGTTGGCAATGAAGTTGGAGATACGAGCCTGGTTTTCAATAAATCGACCCGTAGCCATACCTACTTTTTTCGGCACAGCAACTGGAAGCCCACCGCTTATAAGCATGGTGCCGCCAACCACAGCAATGTCTTCCATCGCAGAGACAACTTTCTTGGCAAGGTACTTTTTGCCATTAATTTTATTGGTCATCAACTCAGTGACATTGCTTTCGTGCCTGTTCATGTCCACGTACTGAGTACCGGCACCACTGATGACACCCTTGTCGCGCATGGCTGACAAGACCTCATCCATGTTGCGGTTGATGCCATCCCCAAGGTCCAAGCCTTCGTCTACCCACCTTTGGACAGTAGCAAAGGATGCTCTTTCAGCCTTCCTCGCGGCGAAGTCAGCCTTTGACTCGTATGTGCCCTTGGGCGCAGTCAAAATCTCCTTGGCTTTGGCCAAAGAACCATACTTCTCATGGAAAAACACAGCATGAGACATTCGGCTGGCAAGGAAATTGGTTTTCGGATTCAACGCGCCACCAACACCAACATCCAACATGTTGGTAAACGTATTACTGACTGCGTTTCGTGAGTGAAAGGCAATAGCGATAATCGTAACCCTGGCTTTCCAGTGGTTATTGACCTTATCCATTATCTCTTTGAAGGCAGTGCCTTCGCCTTTGACGGACTTCAGGTCCAACACATCATCCAACGCAGTGACAACCCCACGGGGCACATACAAAGCCCATGCTCCAGGCTCAATGGTTCCACCATAGGTAAGAAGCAAACCATCGCCATTTACCTTCTTGGCAAGGGATGGAAGTTTGCTGTTTATACCTTCTGCAACGATGTTCCATGGTTCCATCGCTTTTGCTTCTTGCGTTCGCTTGCTGATGTACGACACCCGCTCGACCTTCGTATACCCTCTGGCTTTTGCTTCTCTACTCGCCTTCTTTTGGGCGGCAAGAACAGCATCGGTAATCCGTTGCTGATGTTTGGGATCAACAAGAACTTTTTCAAGCATCTGCTTGGGGTTTGTGAGTGAAACTGCCTTGCCAAGCTCATGGGCGTGCAACTCATCCTGCCGTAGCATCAGCATTGACTCTTTGGTGTTCATAATGGACTTGGCTTCTGGAGCCTGTTTCAACCATGATGCGACGGGAGAAATATCACTAACCTTTTCACCGTGTTTGATTCCCTTGCGCCATTGAGCCATTCTCTCAATAATTTTTTTCAACTCTTCGGCGGTAACACCGGCAGCTTCCAGGGCTTTAATATCTCCAACCATAAGCAGTTCAAAATCACGTTCTGCGCTTGGTCTGCCAAACAAGGGAACAAGGTCTTCCAAGGCCGCTTGCTCTGCAACGCTACCACCGGGACCGGGCTTTGCCTTTATTGCACGAATCACGCCACCACTTTTAAGTGTATACAGCATTTCACTGGATGAAATCGCTCTATTTGCTTGCATGTACCTGGCCACAATCACATTGGGACAAATGGTAAGTTCAGAATTCCCTGAAGATGAGGCGTTAATCTCTTTAATGGTGCCGTGTATCTTCCTTTTTTTCGTGGCATCCATGGTTATGGACAGCCGCGCATCGCGCATGCCTGCGCCACCCGCTCTTGAAAGATCGTTGATGGCTTCATCGTTCAACTTTGCTGTTGAACCCTTACCCAAAGCCTGGAGAACGTCCTTGTCCGCAATGTGCGGCACGTACTCCAGCACGCCCCAATCGCGCAGCATGGCTGCCGGTTCTTTGACGAACTTCCACCCCTTCTCTTTGTACATCTCTTCATAAGAGCGAAAGAGATCAGCGAGTTCATCAATGACCAGTTCAAGGTCTTTTGTCTCGTCCATAAAACGAGCACCCACCGCTTGCGGATATGCCTTTTCAATCCCTTTAATCCAGCCCTGTGTGGCTTCATCTGCACCAAGAGACGGCATTTCTTTAAGGGCTGTTGCCGCAGCATACAGCATCTCATCATCACTAAGATTTTTGACTTCCGGCAACTCATGGAAACGGCGAACCAACTCCATTTCCCACTCTTCCAGACTTCGTGAAGCACCACCCCGAGACGTAATCTTGGGAGTTACTTTCTTCTCTTCTTTTTCAAGTCGAGCTATTTCAGCATCCCGCTTAACCCTGGCGTCTTTCAGTATTTTTGCCCTCTCGCCTTTGGCTCGCTTAAGCTTTATTTCATCCAGTTTGTTTTGGACCTGAAGGTATTCCAACGCTTTTGCTTTGGCGTCTTTGACCAGCCTCTCTGGGGCTGCAAGATCATCTATTGCCATGACCCCAGGCTTTTTACGCACCTGAACACGCTCAAACATACCGCGACCAATGCGTTCAGCCATTTCATCAATGATGGCCTTTTCGTAGACTTCATCGGATGGCAATATGTCTTCCAAGGCTGCTTTGGCTTTGGCCACTGCTTCCTTTTCAGACTTGGCATCTCCAACCAAGTTCTCAAGACGCCTGGTTAGCATCCCAGTCTTACCAAGCTCTTTACTGACTGGTGATATTTCACCACGTTTGGTTAGCCTAATAAGACCACCCTCTACTCCCCTGGCTTTGGCTGTAGCGCCAGCCTGACCCAAGCTATGGGCAGCCTCACCAACCGCTCTGGCTTTCTTGTATAGGGCTGCTGCCTTTCCAAGCGAGCCGGGAGAAGGGAGGACCGCAGCGGCTTCGATTGCTTTGGGAGTTTTTGCTGCCTTCAAACGAACCGGGAATACTTTAGCCCTACCACTATAAGGGGCATAATCAACTGGATGTTGAAATACTTTACCATCAACACCCCAGGCGCTTTCCACAATCCGCCGTTCAGGGTCAATAACTATTCCATAATGCCCTTCCATATCAGGCCATCGTACCCAATCACCTTGCTTTGCCTCACTCCACGGTATCTCTGTACCCTTACGGGGGTCCGATGTGGCCCCATCAATCCCTACAGGCTTCCAGTCAATATCATCGTAAGACTTTGCTCCCTTTAACTGAACTGATCGTAGCTCCGCATGGACAAAGCAATCGTACTTATAGCCTTTAGAAAGACCGCTACCAGGTATTGGTGGGAGGCGTTGAGTTTCGGCTAATTTAATCTGTGGGCGCTTTTCAAGGAACTCCTCTAAAGAGGTCTTCCCATAAAGAACATTAGCGTAATCCTCATCTGTAAGATGGAACCTGTCTTCCTCTAAAGCCCTGATAGGATTCTTATCCTTGGCATCATCGACCACCTTAATGCCAGCCAATTTGGTTGGTGGTCGTTGGCTTGGGTGTACCCCTTGGTCCCGCAAGGATTGCTCAAACCGTTTGGTCCAACCAGTCTTGAAATCGCCTTTATCGGCCCATTCGAGAAAATGGGGCAATAAATCATCGCCAATAATGCCCTTCATCTTGCCGACATGAATACCAAACTGGGCATCCAATAGGGCTGTCATCACTTCTACTTCTTCTGCCTTACTGAAGTCACCAATAGAAGCCTTGTGAATCAACTCATCATGACGCAACATCTCATTCAGCGTCTGTTTAATAGAATCACTCAGGATTTTAGAAGCTGAAACCTCTCCCTTCTTCAGCTTTGTGGAGAGTTTCTTGACCAATGCGCTGATGGCAGCACCACGGTCAGCTTCATCCATGATTGTGGCTGCTTTGTTTAGGATGTCATCCACAACACGGGCATCACGAAACACATCCATCAATACGTTTTCAACAAACTGTTCATGAATAAGTGTGTCGTACCCTTTACCACCAACACCCAAACGAACACGCTCTAAAGCCATGGCCAAATCTTTGGCTCCAACCTTTTGCACCAATTGGCGCATCGCCCCTACACGGGTACGCAATGCCTGGGCCATGACAATTGCTTCGGCGTGGAACCGGGCCTGATGGCCCTTCAGTTCCAAATAAGCTGCCTTAACTTCAGCAATGTTCTTTACAATCGCGTCCTTCTGCTCAACGCTACCCGTCATCTTGGCTTTCAGGTTGAACAATGCCTGACGAACCCTGTTGGCGTCGTCCGCAAGTTCTGCATTGAACTCAGCAGTAATCTCGCCAATCAATTCTTCAACAGCCCCTTGTGGGCGCTGCACAAGGTGTGGGTTTTCTTTGGCAAACCTTACCCCTGCTTCGTATTCGTCAAACGCCTCAAAGATAACGTTTTCAATGGTATAACTGGGCTTCAACCAGCCTTCGTACAACGCCTTTTGTTTCTTTGCTTGCTTCAGCCTAGCTTTGGCTACCAACAACTCATCGCCCGTTGCCGATCTAACAATGGACTCCAGCCGATTGACCTCACTGGTTACACCATTCAACTCTTTCTTGGCTTCTGCTTGCCGCAATTTGTATGTATCCGCAGCACGAGCAGCCATTCTATTGGATGATTGTGTCAGGCTTGCTTCCATAGATACAACGCGGCGATTGAATGCTTCAATTGCGTTCTGTGTTGTATGCCACTCTGCTGGAGCAACCTTCTTGGCAAAGACCCATTTGTCACGAAGCACGGGAACACTAAGCATTCCCCGACGAACAGCATACTGGCCAACCTCTGCTGATAGCTGATATTTACCCAGCAACGGTTGGTAGAAACGAGTACCAAACATTCTGGCCAATTTATCAAACGCCATCGCTGGAACAGCGGCAGCATGTGCTGTGGTTTCATATGCACTGACCGCAACGGTTTGAGCGCGATTTAACGTGGCACCTTCCATTGCCGCCTTTTTCAGCGCAGCGGGATTCATCGGCTTCAAGTAATCACTGGCCTTGCCAACGTGTGCAATCAATGGTTCTGGCATTACCTGCCGTACCTTCTGTGCAACAGCAGTGCCGGGGTAGTAAGTCTTTGTGCCAAATGGGATATGAACAGCAATCCGGCCCTTCTCTTTCATTAGGCCATTTTTAAGCCCATCGGCAAGCAGTGTTTGGCCATGGTACAGCAAGTCTCCCTGGCGTTTGTAGACTCGTGATTCTTTCTTGGCAATCGAAAGTTGCTTTTTTAAGTATTTACTAGCTGATTCGGGCGACGTTCCAAACTTGGCTGCTTCTGCTGCCAGGGTGGTCTTGGCTTCCTGTGCAACCTTCACCTTATTGCTTAGGTTTTTCGCTGTATAGTCAGCCATCAAATCGTCTAGTTCGCGTGCCGCCCGTGCTGCCTCATCTTGGGCTGCTTTTGCTGCCCTTGCGGGATTTGCAATGCCGCTCTCCAGGCGCTCTATTCGTTTACCGACTTCATCTATACGAATACCGGACAATTCGTTGGCGTCTTTGAACGTCTTCTTAAATACCTTGACCGCCTCTTTCTTTGCTGCTGGTTTGGCGTAAACAGCATCGACGACAATGCCAAGCATCTCGTCACTGTTCTTGCCCAACAGGTCTTGAGCGGCACCAGACATCTTCACAAGTGGCCTGGATACTTCTATTACCTTGTTGCTTTTGCTTACTGTCTTAACAGCACCGCCAGCGGGACCGGCAAACCACAACGGGTCAGCGGCAATCTCCATAGCAACACCAAGCCACTCACGACCAGCATCAGAAGCAAGCATGTCCCACACTATCTTTCTTGGGACGGGCACGGGCTTGCCAATAAATGAAACACCTGTTTGTGTTGATGCGATTTTGCGAGCAACATCAATGGGCACAACAGAGTTAAGAAAGTCCACACCCTTTGGGTATGGCATAGCAATTCCTTCTTCCCCAATCAGGTCTACCCACGGCAAACCTTTCTTGCCAGTATACATGGCCACTTGCTGCTTCATGGCCTTGTCATACAACTCACCCGTAGCAAATGCTTTATATATGTTTTCGCCAATCTGCTCAAACGGATCCTTTTCTCCTTCTGCAAGTTCAACGTCTTCAAAGTAAAACCCCAAAGCAGCAGCAGCAACCTTTCCAGCAGCCCATTGGGCAGCATCACCCATAGAAGACGCCGTAGTGGGTTCTTCACCCTCTACAGTTGGATCAGGCAAGAACGCTTCAGACTTATACGCGGCCAACCATGCAGCAGTTCTCGGTATGTCAAACGTATGCAGAACTGAAAATAAGGTGCCCAATGGCTCCGGTTCAGCAGCAGAATCCAACTCACTGGGAGGCATGAGTTCTCTGCCCGGATGGGTCTGTTCAGCAAGAAGGTACTTTGTGTGTATGTCCTTGGTTTCAGACATATATTTGGCACCAGTTGGTGACCAATGCGGAACATAAGAGGGACCAGCAGGAGTTTCCTTTGCTTGAATATCAGGGTAAAGGTCTTCTCCTGGTTTTCTCTTGTATACTTCCGGCCTTTCTGTGAGAGATTCAACCGGCTCAGTGGTGGGTGCTGGAAACAGTGTGTCTTCAGCCCGTGCTTGCTTCTCAGTGGGGGAAGGTGAATCAGTTGGAGCAAGGGGCGCAGCACTCTCTGGAGCAGGCTCAGAAGGCTGGGGGGCAATCTTTCGTGCTTGTTGTTCCGCTAGTTTCTGATAGAAACTTTTCTGTTCAGCTTCAGCCATTGGTCATCCCTTTCAGTGTGCTGTAACCTTCTTTATGGGCGGGGTGCTTTTGCCTGCCCCCCCCGTAGTCGATCCGCTTCGGCCTGAAACGTACCAGCCATTTCGGGTGTTGTTTTGGCTAGATTTTCCCAAAATTCAGGATCTTGAGATTCCGCCCTGACGGCTTCGTTTCTGGCAGCAGACTTGGCGGCAGATTCGGCAGCATCTGCTTCTCTAAGTAGTCGATCTTCTTCTGGTGTTCTAATTGCCGACCCGTATCCAAATGAACGCCGCGTTGCTTGCAACTCTTCAACAGAGCGGGGTTCAGGAACCTCTCCTTCAGTGCTTGCAGTTTTCCTTACGTTAGCAGCCAAGCCCGAACCAACAGTTGGTTCCACTGCTGCGGAGTCCGTACCTGTGTCTGGCTGATCAGACTCACCTGGCCTATCCAACCAATCGTCTGGTTGCCCTGGTGTTGCCCCTGTAATCGCTGACTGAAGTGTTTCCATATCCGCCGCATCAAGCGTTGTTCCTGCGGGTCGGGGGGGTGGTTTCGCAGTGGTCCCTTCAGGCAAATTAATGTCACTTCCCACAAGCGCACCGGAAGCATACTCAATAATTTTTTGCCGCCCAGCAAGGTTGGTGGCAAGGGTGGGTTTACCGTCTGGAAGTTCCGTGAAGTAAACATCACCAGAAAGAGGAAACTCGTACCTGTACGGGGGGTCACCAGGCTCAACGACCCACACCGAACCATCTTCGTTGGTGCCAAAAGATCCCGGTGTCTCTGCTGGTTCTACCCCTTCAACTCCTAGCCACGCATCAGGATCATCATAGTCAAGAGTGCCTAGGTCTCCCCTTTTGCCAAAAAGTATTTCATCTTCTTCACCAGCCCTGCCACCTCTACCGCCCCTGCCAATCAGTCTGCGAAGAATGCCATCACGCCCTTCTTTTGTGCCCAGACGTTGTTCCCTTCGAGTGGTTCCAATAGTGCTAATTCCTTCCTGTCGGGCTTTGATTTTTTCATCCTTTATCTGCCTTTCTTCTGCCAGCATTTCTGCGTAAAGAGAAGCATCTATAGTTGGATCTAAGGCCACTGGAAGCGCGGCAAGAAACGCCTCATAGTTCTTATCTTTCACTGCCCACTTATAAGCTTGCGGAACGGTTCTAAAACCCATTGCTTCAGCCCACTCTGGGACTCCTGGGATCTCCCAGAACTCATTCATTCTAGCAATGAGTTTATCTTCCACCTTACCGATGTCTTCTCTTTCTGCCTCCAGTCTTTCTCGTCGTGCCTTTGCATCTGTGGGCGTAGGCATTGAAGCGGCCAACTCAAGAAAACCACCAGGGCCACCCTCTGTTAGCTTGGTTATTCTGTCCCGTGCTGCGAAAGCGTCGGCCCACGCTTCTTTGGGAATTCCTACGGCGGAATGCCGCCCGGCAAGTTCTTGCATTTTAGTGAAAAAATCACCAGACTCAAGCACTTGCTTTGCAGCCTCTTCTTCTTCTTTAGGATGGAAGGCACCAGACAGGGAGCCTCCCGCTATAATCTCATTAAGAAGGTCTGCTGATATAGATTGGATCTGTTGCTCTGTTAATTCACCACCTATTTTGCGATTTATGCCACGAGCATTCTCAGCGAACATCATATAAATTTTCTCTTCTGCATCCTTCACGGCAGCGACACGCCTATTTAAGACGGGTATTTCTGACGGGTTGTAAATTGAATTAATATTATGAAGGCTCTGTTTTACATGGTCACCCAACGCGATTTTATACACCTCCTCTGGTGGACGTCCCGCATCAAGTTGGCCGCGCACCGCTTCTGCTAGGTCTGCACCCCTGAGTGAAGATAGTTCTTTGTTAAGGTGTTCACTCGCTTTTTCATCTCCCTCCAGATAGATGGTATCAGCAGCGTGTTCTGACATCTTTTTGTTTATATCGGCTGTAAACTGAAGAACGGCGGGCCAAAGTTGCGCGTTCGCTCGGGCAAGATTTATTGCTGATTCAATAAGGGTGTTTGAAATACGGGCTTCTTCAGCCAGAATTACACCATAGGTAGACAAGCCTTGTTGTTGTAGCTTGACGTCCTGAACCTCTAGATTGTTGATCAACTGCGTATAGTTTAGTCTCAACTGAGCTATCTCAGATTCAGTCAGGGTGCTCTTGTCTATCGTATAGCGACCCTTTTCTTTTTCAGCTTGTTCTGCCATGGTTTTTCTCTCGTTGTTTTAACAATGTGAAAGGTGTGAAAGGCTAAACAGTCTATGAGGGAAGCCGTGGTAGGCTCTCTGTTTTCGCCTTTACCGCAGCCGCATCGGGCTTCATGCTAGCCTTTTCATAGGCCAATTGTTCCTTTCTGGCCGCGCCAACATCTTCTACCGTAGTCTCTGGTACACTTGCGCCAAACATCTTTCCAACACCAGCAATTGCTTGCTTCGTCTTCGCTGCTTTATGTTCAGCAATTGTTTCTTCTAGAGCCACCGCTTCCTTTCCAGTCTTTTCTATGTCCGTCACTTCCTTTTGGCGTATGTCTGATTCTGCAGCAAGAGCCTTTTGATGCTCTTCCCTCCTAAGTCGTCTCCTTTCTTCTTGTGCTTCAGGAGTACCCCCACCTATCCCGCGAACTTTGCCCGCTATACTGCCAAGCCCTGCCGCCATCGACGCAGCAACGTCTCCCTTCATACGCTTGAACACCTGCGTTTTCTCACCCAAACCGGCGGCAAGACCTTGCTTCATAAGAGCCAGTCGCTGCTTTCTATCTTTTTGTATTTTATCTGGAATAATCGCTTCAATTGTGCTCAAAGCGCCGGGAGCCGCGCCCGCTGCTGTCTTTGCTGCCTCCGCACCAACAGAGGCGGCAGCAGTGGCTGTTGCAGGATCAATCATCGTAAACTCCTCATCGGATTGCAAGAACCCAAAGTGCCCCACTTGGGGTAAGTAACTTTTCGTTGTGAACTCTATTGGATACTGGACCAATCTCTGCCCAAACAGAAGTCGTAATACTTCTATATCCCTTGCTTACATTTGTTTGCATGGCTTGTTTTGTAACATAAGGCCAGTATTCTTCATGGGCATACTGAGCATCGTCAAGGGCCGTCTGATCCGCCCTGGATCTGGCTAGTTTTGTATAAAGGGCTTGGTTTACTGCCCCATCAAACGTTACCCGAAAATCCCAAAACTGATTGTCAGTTGGGGCAAGCCCGTACCACCGATAGGTAGCATCGTGCCGAAAGTAGGCTTGAAATCCATACAACACAACAGAGGCGTCCCACGGCAGAAACACCTTGGAACAAAGGCTGCTATGAACCACACGCTTATCAGACGATGCAGCAGACCGGTCTGCATTCGACATTTGGGCAGCATACACAAAATCCCACGTATCAAAACCAGAGTAAAACCCAGCAGCAAAAGAACCAATCTTGGTTGTCCAAACAGGCAACGTATTAGAAAGGGCTTCACCATAATTGGTTCTATCCAAACCACCGTTTAAGATCTCAAGAGAATCTGGGGGATTTGCTGGAGCATACAGCCCCTCAGAATAAATTTCTTCTGAGTCTACCGTTGGGGAAGAGAGGCTCATTGAGCTAATGTTGGGCATTAAACCGCCAGTGGGATGTAGAAAAACCCGATTGTTCCGTGCTTTATAGTAACATCATCAAACCCAGAAGAAATTCTAGAGGCCCCACCTTCGCTTGCCGCTGCAACAATCGAAATCTTATTCAAGGTTCCAGCCTCTACCTTTTCAATCCATGCAATTGAAATGGTTTCTTCAATGTCTTCTCTATCAATCCCAAATGAAGGACCGGCAGCAGGGGTAAGGGGCGGTCGAAGGTTAATAAAGCGATTGTTACGGACTTGTTTATCGGCCACACCGTTGTGCTTGTAGAACAGATTGGCCCAAACCTGTTCCTCACCAGCATATGAGAATTCTCCAATTGTGACAGCACCCCACTCGCTCACCCGCAAAGAGCAATAAGCATATATAAAGCCATCATATGGAAGGACGTACCCGGAACCACCATTATCCAAAATATAACTAGTAAGTTCTGCCCAACCACCCGTTGAGGTTTGATCTGCTTCATCAAACGGATCGCTATAATCAAACACCTCCGCTGTTGTGTTGTCCAAAAAGTCGGCTGTGTGAATCAGTGACGGCAGTTGTGTTGAGCCAAGCGTGGCCCCACCCATAGTGGTGGCGTTGACATTGTTTACCACGCTCGCCACAGTGTTGTGCATGGACTCAACACCACCTCTTGTGACTACATCGCCAGAATCTGGGGGATCTACAGACATCTACTCTCCTACGGACTCATTAGGTTTCCACGAGGAAACCGAATAACCATCATTCTGCGACTACCAATACACACACCTTCGTCAAGTGCTGCATCTGCCGCTACTCCAGACGCAGTTGTTTCGTCCAAACCAATCTTAGAATCAGCATCAGCATCGTCTTCATTCTGTTGAAGGCTTGCTGGTTTTTGTCCAGCCGCTGCATAAACTGTATGAGTTCCGGCTGGAACCAACGCAATCCCAACAATCACAGGGGCAGCAGACTTGGCCCCAACGCCGGTTCCACGATTCTTTCCATCAACAGGAAGAACATATGGGCCGCAACCAGGCAAGTCTCCATCATCAATACGAATACGGATCTGGGTACGAATACGACCATCGTTGTTTGGAAAGAGTTCAACAATTCCTGTTGGATGTGTTGAATAGTTGGGATCCATAAGATCAGCACAAATCGAAACACGAACATATTGGAAACTAAACGCCACAAACAGTAGTTCAGCATACTTTGATGTCCACGTTACGGAAGTGTCATCAACCTTCAGTAGACCACGGTTGTATGCAATCTGATAGATCCCATCGTCTGGATCAAGCGTGGTCGCAGTAGTAGATGAGGTTGCTCCACGCACCTGGTTTGAGAGTAAAACCGGCTCAAAGTCATGATTAGACTGTGTAAGGGCCGACTTACCATTTCTCTCAACATGAACAACAGCATCAGGTTGTAACCCTGCCGCCGACCCAGCAGAAGACGCCAAGTCCTGTGTGTCAGTAAAGGCCGCGTTGGCCCACTGCCACCAAGTGGTTTCGTTGATCACTCTGGAGGCTTCTTGAAACTCATTGGCCAAAACATCTGGATCAACCACCTGCCCAGACTTGACCCCAAACGGCTTAAATAACATTAACCCTCCACATCCGAACCAGGGGATCTGCTCGCAGGACCAGAAAGATTGGCACCGTAAACATCAATATTGGCAATAGCCATTGCTTTATCTGATTCAAGATGAACCTTAAACACAGATGACGAAACAATATCTGTAGCAAGTCGCTGAGAAAACGGTCGTCGCTCACGATAAAGGCTTGTGTTGTATTCAGCAGAAGACCCAGATATTGTCCCGTAGTAGGCTATTTCTGTATCTTCTGGATGAGAACATAAAACACTTTCGGACGTAGTAGAAGTATCTGCATTCCACTCTGTATAGGTCTTTACTGTTGCAGACCCGCTTCCACGCTCTTCCATTGTAAGGACGATATCGGCGGTTCTTGTAGTCCCGTGCATCTTTGGGCCTATTTCAGAATATGAGCACCAGCCCGTTGTATACTCTGCCATGGGTTGGGTAACAGAGTAACCATCATAGCCGCGATTTAGTACCCAAATTGATTCTTGATCACCACGTTTTCCACCAACCAACACCATGCCAGAGGCACCAGCAATTTCGGCACACCGAACCGACAAAGACTTCTTTCTTCTCCACCCGCCAAGACGATAATCATAAACAAACTGCATGCCTGGAAGCTCTTCGTCTTCGACTGGTAAAGAGTAGATAACCTCACCATACGTCCGATCAACCCAACTGCTCCCCATTCTTGCTAAGGGACGGTTTACTTTCCGTAGCTTTTTGCGAATCGTTCCACCGATGTCTTCGACCTTTCCATCCGACGTACAACGCCAAAAGGAACCAGAACCATACCAAATAATACTGCCGTCTGGAACAGATTGCACAAGATTTGGACCAGCACAACCAACAGAGGCGTGGAGCGTTCCGAAGCTCCAAGAGGGATAGTCTCCCGAAACATAATGGGTAGCGTTTTCCTTAAAAATAAGGAGCATAGACCCCACATTGGCCGAAGAGTATGGGGCAACAATGCCGCCAGTGATTGCGCCTGTATCCGGGTACACGTCTCTCCAATGACTTCTCATACTACTTTCAGGAATGGGTCCGAACATTCCTGTCTGTTCAGACCACCAAATACGTGAAGGGTTTGCATCAGAACGCATTCTAAACAAACTGCCCGAAAAGAACTTCAAGAAGTAGAACGGATCAACAGTCCTGCGCTCTTCCCATGGCTCAACCAACTCCCCATCTGGGGTGTCATCAATCCACTCTATGGCTCTGTTGTTGGGGATTCTATATGAAATAAAGAAGTCTCCAAAATCACCCGCTGGAAGTCGAAACAGATTTCTAGTACGCAAAACATAACGAGCAACTGTTCCTGCTGGTCCAATAGCAAGGTTTTTAACCAAAAACCGCCTACTTAACGTCTCATATTTTGTCGCATCGTCAGCACTTCCTGTAGCAAACCGTATGTTTGCCTCACCACCAACATATGAGGAGGCTGAAATGGCCCCATCTGGACCCTCAAAAGCCACCTTGTATCGGTAACGACCACTATCTACTCCACCAACCATAACAGCCTCGTCATCAGCAAAACCTGACTCCAACGTACCGATCCGACCATGTACACTAAACCCAGCACCATTGGGGCGCGAACCACTTCGTGCCGGTCCCTCGACATCCGGTGGGGCGGGGCGTTGGCTAAACCCAAACGGGCGAATACGGCTTCCGTCCCAAACCCATGCAGAAGCACCATCACAGAAGGTAAAGTAGACACGGTTTCCAACTGACTCCATTTGTGGCGGGTAGCGCACAAACCCAGCAGGAACCACGCTTGTTTTTGTGTTGTCTCCACTCCACGAAAACTGCTGATCCAGACCTGGGTTGGATGTTCCATCTGCGCGAAGGCTTGGATCGAACCGAAAAACACCACTCTTGGTGATGATCAACAATTCAGGAACACCATCCTGAGCCTCCGAATACTTCATCGCCAAAACGCCAGCCTCAAGAGCCTCTGGTTGACCAGCCCCGCTTCCCTTTCCGGCCTTCCATTCGTCTGGAATCAACGGCATCAACCGAAGGCCGCTCTCCAAAAAACCCTTGTCTGTCAAAGACAGATTCATAATCTCGTCAGCAAACGTTCCGTCTGAAACAGGAGACTCAATAATGACCTTTCCTGCACCAATGGAACGACCAACATAATCAGGCCAAGTCATGGTTACGCCTCAGTGATGTCGTGTGGAGAAATACCATATCTTGGGAAAGAAGAAAGACCGTAGCCAAATGGACCATGTTCTGCGCCAGAAAAGGTATAGGCTCTTTTTAGTCGATCAAGCTCCATTGTATATGAAGTGTAATACAAAGACTTTCTTTTGGGATCCCCATCCCTGTCGCCCACCACATAAGAACACGCCAAAGAAATCAACGCCTCAAAACAGTCGGGCGGAATGCGTGGAACATCTGTGTCGTATTCCAGCGCTTGTGGGCGTCGAACTGTTCGACACAGCATCACCTCTTCAGAAGTGGCTGACTTATCAAATCGAAGATGAAAGTGGCCATGGGATTCTTTCAATGGAAAGCGTTTGTCTACGGGGTCGTAATCACCACGATCATAGACGACGGTATCCGAAGCGTCGGTAATGCGCCAAAGATAGTAGATGTCATCAACCTCCACATCTCTAATGGCAGCGTTGTTGTTGGATGATGCTGGAGATTCAAGGTCATGACGCGCCCTGAAAATCCACTTCTCAATACCAGAGCGTTCATAGCTTTTTGTTTTGGTACTATCTCCGTACCCGTACACATAATCAATATGGGGTGTAGCAATCTTAATGTAGCTTTGGCCCCATACTGTCTCCACTTTTTCCGATGCTGGAGAAGGGGAAGAGATATAAAACGGCAACAACTCTCCTTCCTGGGTCATATCTAACTGAGGCAATCTGCCCCAAACATGACAAACCTTATAGCTAAACTTCCCTGCTGGACCGTAGGATGTTTGTTCAACAGGAACATCATCGTAACCCCATGCGTTTGTGCCCTTGGTTTGGTGGGTTGTTTCAGGAATAGAAGCAGAAGGTGTGTAGTGTGGTGAGTCTTGTTGGTAGAAATCGCCACGAGCATACTTGTCTGGGCTTCCTGTGTCTCTCCAGCCCACACCCAAACGCCATGCAGCAAGGCTTTCAGGATGCAACGACTCCAGTAGTTCCCGTGGATTCGTTTCTGGATTGCGAATCACGCTTCTGATTTTCTCCACGTCTGCTGGATATGGGTATTCATAAGTAAAAATACGACAGGACAGACCGGTATCGGTAGTGTTTAGCCAGGGCTTGTCCAATACAACATAATCCTCACTGCTAATCGCATTGTGGTGTACGTCGCGAACGCGCCGAATATAGTATGTGTCTCCCTTTTTGATTTCAATCCATCGGGCACGAAGCGTTCCATCAGTCGCAAGCCTCTTAACAACCGCCGAACGAACCATTACCAACGAATCGCTTGTATCCACAGCGAAAGTACCAGTGAACTCAACTTCCAGTTTGAACCGCCACTCTTCCCGAAACAATGCTTCCGGCGCATCTCTACGAAGCTGACGAAGCGCATAGTTGATGACCCGGTTGAGGCGAGCCTTACCGGTATCACCCCGCTCTGGGTAAGCAGTTTTGGTTCTGATTGCCTCACGAAGCGAATACAGATTCATTGTTCGTTCTCCATACAAGTAAGCCCCGGAAAGCATACCACTTTCCAGGGCCACTTACGGGTCAAGTGACCCTTGTGTTTAGAGTGTAGACCAAGGCTCCATAGGAGTAGGGGCCGAAACCCCATACTCTATTGGTGGCTATGGGATAGCCAGCCGGATTGCTCCGGTTGGTTCCACTGAGAAATCAATAGCTGCTGGGAAGGTTCCCATTACGGACTCTTCAACATCAGTAAAGTCAGTGTCATCAACTGCACCAGAGGCTGAAGCGCCCTTGGTGGTCGCATGAGCACCAGCGGCAACATCGGCACTGGTTGTGACTTTACAAAGCCCAGCACAACAGACCCAACCGTAGCTTCCACTTGCAATGGCGTTTTGTGAAACACCAGCAAGTTTCCCGGCAACAACAAAGTTGGCAGTCACTTCGGCTGCGCTACCATCAATAGCATTGCCCCACTCGACTACTTTGTAGGCAGCGATAGCGGCAGTGGCCTTCACCATGGTGTAAACCTGATAGCCATAGGTTGCATCAACATATGCACGCTTGGTTCCAACGGGTGCCAATTGGTACGTCGCCGTCTCCGATGGAGTGCTTAAATATACAATAGGTGCGATCATTTTATTCGCCCTCCGTTATACAGGATTAGAAGTACAACCGTTGACGAGCAGGTTGGGAACAGCCAATTGAACTTCGAGGATGATGTATCCAACATCAGCATCTTGGTTCGACGTTTCCAGGTGATCAGAAAACTTGGTCACTCGGAAGTCGTTATTGGCATTAACCCACCACTCACAACCGTTGGGGTTCAAAAGGTAGCAGTGACCAGTAGTGGTCGCATGCAACGAAGCATCCGTCATCCATCGGTTGGAATGGTATTGAATACCACCAGCAACATGAATGGTTGGGTGTGCACGACCCTTGTTCAAGTCATCTACCGTATAGGTGATTGCCGCAGCATTTGAACCGCCAGGGTAAGACCGAACTTCATCACCAAGAGCCACATGGTTGGCGATAGAAAGGATTCCCAAAGAGATTCCTTCATCATCTTCTGCATATGAATCGGCAGTGATTTTTACTTCTTCAACCGTTTTCAGAAAGTCCGTTCCAATACCAGTATGTTCAACATATTGATTGAACCAGTTGTCCTCGTAATTGGTGGTGTCTTCAACACGGGTTTCGTTCAAGTAAGTACCAGCAGCAGCGGCTTGTGCAGTAGGCGTTGCGAACTGAAGGGCACCATTCTCGAAACCAGAACTGCTCAAACCAGTTGTGTTTCCGTTCAGGGTTCCCAAACCAGCCAAGGCGGTTTCGTTTCCAACATAAATCTGGCGACAGACTTGGTTTTTCAACCCCATCATTGCAGCCATGGTCATGTCTTGAATCCACATCTTGGCATCGGCACGATTGCTCATGCGGTCACGGTCGAAGTGAGGAAGAATGATTGGCTTGATGAACTTTGCCCAATCACCGGTCATGGCAGAAAGCGTCTCTTTCTTTGCCAGAGGAACGGAAATGTTGGTTCCGTTAATTTCGACCACATCACTGTGACCGCTCTTGACTCGAATGACTCGGACGTTTGTTCCACCGGAACGCTTTACACGTTGTCGGCTTTGCAGTCGATTGAGGAAAGGATCCCGCGTGTAAAAGGCATTTTGAGCCTTTTTTACAACGTCGGGTACTGTGCGTGTTGCATATTCAAGGAGTGCCATTTACGGCTCCATGTGAGAGTTGTGTTTAATCGACCCGTAAATCATCCAAGAGATGTGCGTGCCGGTCCCTAAGTTCATCCCAAGACATATCGTCAACGCTTCTTGTGGGTTGGCCAGTAGCCAACGCACCGTCTGCAATGATTCCTTGCCGTTTTGTTTGCACCACCGTTTCAGGGGGTGCAACCATCTTACCCATACCGGACCCTGTAAACCTATTCAAGTCCACACCGGTACGAAATGCCGCGAAACGATACGCCTCCTCCATTTTATCAATGAGAGTATCGCCACCATATTTGTTAAAAAACTTTGGATCTTCCAGCGCAACTGCAAACTCCTCTCGAAGCTGTTCTGGAATCTTGCCCATCTCAGGATGAAGCGCATCAAACGCCCTCCACGACACATCCACCATGTCGTTGGTCATGGTTGAAATGCGTTCATTCTGCTGGGTCACCTGAGCACCCAACTGCTTGAACCCTTCTTCGGCAGAAGAATCATCCAAACGTCCAATCAAATCACGAAAGTCAGCCTCTGCCGCCTCAAACCTTTGCTTGGATTCTTCAAATTGATTTCTTTCTACTTGGTGATGCTGACCATACACATTCAAGAACGATTTGAAATGCTCACGAGAATTCTCTGGCAACCAGCTATCGTCAATAGCGTTTAGATCAGAAAAATCCACACCGTCCCAAGAGGGTGGTTGGGCTTCTTCTATTTGTTCTTCAATCGTTACAACGTCTTCATCCGAAACAGCACGGGTATCATCTGTATACCCCTCTGTTTCAACATGATCTGCGCTTGTTTCAGCCTCTATTTCAGTAGATTCCGCCGTAAGGGAGTCCGCTTGGTCGTTCTCCAAGAGGCTCTGGTCCAGGCCCAGGTCCAGGCTCGGGCTCTCCGACAGATTCTGGTCCAGGTTCAAGGGCACTTGTGGTGATTGGGATTGTTCCGTTGATGATTCCATCTAATATCTCCGTCACATGGGCCGGGCTGGCCATGTCGTAAAGTCCGGGTGCGAACTGTTCTGCCACTTGAGCAAGAACAGATAAAACTTCAGGTGTAAGGGTTTCGGATGGCGCAGCCAGTAATCCTGCCTCTACCAACATGGCTGTAGCAGAAGCGATCACTTCGGGTGGTGCTTCTCCTTCTACCCCCATAATAGCCCCTTCCTCCATTGCTGGCGTTGGGGCGGCTTCAGTTATGGGTTCAGCTTCTGGGGCCAGTTCTTCCGGTGATGCGGCACCAAGACCAACACCATACCGTTGTTCAGCGAGATCAGAAACCTCTCGCGCTCGTGTAAGCACATGTTCTTCAAGCTCTTCAAGGGACATGTCTTCAGGGCGTTTCTGGGGCATTGCGTTCTGCGGCATCGCTTAACTCCTTCCATCTAGAATATTGTGTTGAACTCATTGATGTCGAGTCCATGATCTCTTTCTTTTCGATAAGGTCAGCAGCCCCTTCAATCCCTTCCGTGCGTGCAACACGGTCCATTTCTCGACCTTCTTCAATTCCCGCTTCGCGATAATTTCGATAATCTGCGCTGCTGTGATCGACCCGATTAAATCCTCTATCCCGTTCCCATCGTTCAATGTCTTTCCCTGATGTAAAACGAACACCGGCTTTTCTTTGGGCGGTGGATAAGAGTGTTGCTTCATACTTCTCCATTCCTTCAAAGATGGGTCCAACAATCGCAAACCTGCCGAACTTCTTTCGTTTGGCTATTCCGCCACACTGTGGGCATAGTTTATGATCATCCAAAGCTTCTTTGGGAAAATACACCTCCTCAAAAGAGAAGGTGCATTCTGAACAATTGAAATCAAAAATGGGCAACGTCTTCTTCCCCACCACCTTGAAGCAGTTCAGTGATGGCTTCCATAAGCTCATCAACCTGCTCAGGCGACACCTTAAAGTGTTCCACGATCCGAACGATTTTGCCCTTACCACTTGGTTCGTCAGAGGACTTTCCCGGTTCCTCGTCGTAGGTTGAACCATACTTTGGGCCGCTCATATGGGCATAAACTTCTTCCGCGAAATCATCATCGTGTGCCATTTTATCAATAAAATCATCCAAGGACATCCCATTAATTAGACCCTGTGGTGCTTCCAACGCCACATCGTCTTTCGCTTCCTCATCTCCTTCTGCCGCTTTCTCTGCAAGTTTTCTTAAACGCATTTTTATCCCTTCCGAATAATATGTAACTGGTTGTCAACTGACCCCGGTAACCCCACCAGGAAAAGGCATCATTGGAGCACCGGCTGGTGCGGGCACGCCCCCTCCCGCCTCCATCATTGCAGCCATTTGTTCTGCTTCTTCTGGTGTGGCTGGCATTCCCTCCATTCCTGGCATCGCTTCTGCTCCAGGCATTGCGGGCATGCCTTCCATTCCTGGCATCGCTTCTGGTTGCGGTGGGGGTGGAGGTGGTCCGATAATGGATGGACGGAAACCATACAGGTCTTGAAGTTCTTTCGCGATTTCTCGCCAATCAAGGTGTTCAGCAATGGGTGTTCCGGCAAGGGATTGAAGAAGCATGTTGAAGTTCTCTCTCCTTGCAATCTTATCTTCCATCAATGGGGAGAAGGGAAGCAAGCGAAACTTCGGCGTTTCATTCAAAACGTCATTGGCGAACGTTTCAAGGTCCACATCGGCTTGGGTTTCCATCCAGATGTGCTGAATGTCCAATCCAGAATGTTGTGGGTTTCTTAGCGCCCACTGGAACGTTTCCAGCATTTTCTTGAATAGGTTGGTCACAATACGGGTCACACGTCGTGACCGAATGTTGAGTCGTCCTTCGACGGCACCCCGCAACATATTGGCCTCGGCCGCTGTACGAATGTTTTTTACAGCCCCATGTTGATAGTCACCCATGCCAGGAACCCAACGAACATGATCGATATCAGCAACCAAGTGTTGGTTGAAGTCGAAGGTGGTGGGCATTTCGGGAGTAACATAGATCCTCTGGTCTATGGTGAGGTCGGGAGGCGCTTCCACCAAGGTGGGCTCCCAGGAACGAGAGTTCTTAAAACGCTCCCATTCCTCTTCAGACCGGAATAATCCTTTGTCAACAAGCATCCGTCGTGGAAGCCGTCCAACGATTTCCCGTCTGGCTGAAACAAGTTCGTTAATATCTCGTTGCGTTGTCGCGATCAGTGACACATCTGAAATGCCGCGAATGCGACCCACGCCATCATGGAATACCAACACTTCGTATGGCCTGCCATATGGAACGGGTGTTTCCATTAAGACCTGTTTTGTGTCTGGATGAATGTGGTAGACCTTCTGCTTTCGATAATCCCAGAACTCAACCAGGCTCACATACTCTTTCAGCCCAGAGTCTTTGAGTTTCTTGTCATCATCGTATGGCATACGCTGTTCGATAATGGTTCTGGGGTATGTGTCCGCTTTGATGCTTTTGGACGGACGGTCATACACGTTTGATTTGAATCGAGAAACAAGGTCGTCATGGTGAATAACAAATCGTTCAAAGGACCAGGCGGCGTCTTGAATGCGTTTGGCGTTGGGGTCAAAGAAGATCTCCCATGGCATTTTGACGCGACAAATGGGTCTACCCAACGTGGGTGACCAACTCACCTTGACCACGCCACCTTCATCAAACAACTCTGCGTGCAACACCAACTCTTGAATAACAGAATCCCAAGCATCTTCAGAAGCAAACCAGTTCAAAGCAGCAGCAATGCGGCGACCGGCAAAAGTATCGTCTTCCTTTGCTCCGGGTCGTTCATATGATCTCTGTCGTTGGTCCAACGCTTCTACTTGTGGAAGGTCCATGGCCAACGAGGAAACAATGGTATCCACAATGGGAAACACTTCATTTCGTTCTGCTGAGTATTTCTTTGCAGAATTTGTAGACGCAGAAAGACCATCGCCTTGCCAAAACGTACCGCGATAGTACGACATATTTCGTACAATCTCATCTGCACGATGCTTCTCAAACCACTCCTCAGTTTGGTTGACAATCCCAACCATGCGCTTGAGGTTCTTGGATGCTGCTGCGCCATCGTCGTTTTCAACATAGGAATTCATAGGTGCTCACCCCACCGGGAGTTTGATTTCTTGTAACTGCTGCGTTCTATCCTCTCTAACAGGCGACGGAACTCAACGTTTGGGTCTACCTTTTTGTTTTTTATCATTGGTCCAGAACCAACCTCTGCTCGCCAAGCCCACGCCGCAAGCGCAAATGCAGCAGCCAAGTCAAAGTGACCACCAGTGCTGTCACGGTTTAGCTTACTCCACTGTCCTCTGTAGTTCATCAACTGTCTGAGGGCGCGAACAGAGCGAATGCACACAGAGCCGTCAATAATAAGCTCTTGCAAATAACTCTCGGCCTGAGCCTTTGTTTTAAGGTTCGAGTACCATCCTGGGGCCCTTTGTTTTCCCGACCTGCCCGACGTGCTGCGAAAGTACACATTGTTGTACCCCATGGCCAATACATGGCTGACAACCGCTTCGCCTACACCATTGGCCTCAATGTAGACCCGTGCTCGATTGTATTTGTTGGCCAAATCCACAACTCTTTTGGCAACCCTGTGGGCTTCATCGTGTCCCAAATACTCTGCAACTTGGGCGCATTCGTTTACATCCATGCAAATAATGGCGGTCTTATCTCTTTTTGCCCATGAGCCAGCAGGGTCACACGCAATCACATATTTGTGTCGCGGCTTGGGTTCTTCCCATGACTCAAACTCGTTGAGTTCTCTCATGACCCCAGTTCCGCCATCAATGTCATTGAGCATTTTCAATAACTTTTCGTTTTCATAGACTGCGTCTCCAGCCAGTGCCCAACATTCCAGTTCGTTGATTGGATATTCTGCTTGAAACCTTGCGAGGTCATTGCGACACTTGGCCAGTCCAATGCGATTCATCCAATAGGCTTGTCCGGTTGTGATGGTTGGGTGGTTGTCCCAGTATTCCCGCACTTGTTGGGAGGGCTTCCACCCTGGATGCGGACTGAGGCTGTATTCATTTACCATTGTCCATGGAATGAACACCTTGAGCCATTTGGAGTCTGGGTCTTCTGCTTCCAGGCATACCTGATGCAACTCATCCCCATGGTATTTGGGTGTGCTTTCACCAATGACAAAACCACCATCATCCGAAACAGCATTCAAAGCAGATGTCCACGCTTCTGGCCCTGCCGTTTCCGACCAAGAACTAATCTCGGTAGCCAGCAATACTTGTACGGTATGACCACGCATTGGTTCTTCTGACTTCACCGACTCAATGAGAACACGGCTGTCCAGGTCTGGAAGTTCCAACGAGCGTTTCAATCCAGGTGTCTTTCTGGGCTGAATGGCAGGGTGCATGGTTTTGTGCGTTCTGATTGCAATGTTGGCCAACTGTTGTGCGGCCCCGCGCTTATGGGCAAGTATGCCAACCAGGCAACCTGATCGAAAACAGGCGTGCTGTGTGGCAAGCGCAGTGAAAAACGTACTGGAGCCTTCTTGTCGTGGCTTCACATGAACCAACCAACGCTTCTCCTGGTAGGCCCGCCAAACTGCTGCCGCCAATATCCGTTGGTGATCCCACAGTTTGAATGGAACCAATGCGCCGGATTTCGACCGAATCTTGGTTAATGGACAAAACTCTTCGGGTCGCCAGAAGTTTGGATTGTTGGGGTCAAGAATCAATGTGCCCCACCAAGCGGAATGCCAAACGGACCACGAGCAGTCACAGACAGGGCAATGCTTTCTTGTTTCATTTCTGGGTTGAGCACCTTGGAGCCATACCGTTGTTTGTCGGAGATGGTTTGTCGTGCTGCTGCCAGCAAGTCTTTGAGAACCTTTACGTCCTCTCCCTGGATGTTTCGGTTTACAAACGACACCATAAGAAGCTCAAGGTGTTTAATGACACCATCATAGGTATCCAAACCAATGCGCTCATCCAAGTTCAGCATGGGTGGGGCAACGACTTCAACTTCTTGTTCTTCTTTTTTTTGTCTAGCCATGAAAAGCCTCCATTACGGTTTCGACCGTTAAGCCGGAATCGGGCACCACTTCAAGCAGTGCATTGATGAATATACGGTTGTCTGACAGTTTGGCGATACCTCTCTGTATGGACGCATGTACAGCCTGACGAGAACAGCCCTCATCCAAACCAATAGATTCTAGGCGATCTCCATTGAGAAATCGTTCGATTCTTCTTGCTTGAATTTCGGGAAGTGTTTTGTAGAGCGCACCGCGAACACTGGAATCAAGTGTACCACCACAACCTGTGATGTCCCGATAAATGGGATTCCTGGCACAAAGCCACTCCATCAACTGGTCTATGGTAGAGTTGCCATTGGGAGAGAACACCAACTCTCTGTATTTGTATTCTCCACCACGAAGCATTGATTGTGTAATGGAACGCCTTATATACTCACCTACACTAACGTCTGCTTCAACAGCAGCATTTTTCAAGGAATGCCGAAACCGATCTGTTACCCAGACATGGATCAATTCACTTTTCGGTTGAGCCATTCCGCATACACCATCCACACTGGAGACAACAACAATGCCTCGATTAAAAACAGAAGAACCAAAGAGCGACAAGCCTGCACGCAAGTATACACGAAAGGCTGCTGCACCCAAGACCGTTCCTACCGTAGAGAAAGCTGCAAAGCAAGAATCTCTCTCTATGGTCGTGAAGGGACCGGCTGGTGAAGTCACGCTCAAGTTCAAGTCCGTTCATTCACTTGAACGTGCTCGCACCCAGATTGTGGCCCGTGTTGCACGGGGGCAATCCGTGCCAAACATTCAGGCCGAAGACGGGCGATATGATTTCGCTGCTGGCTTGGTTGTCTTCACACCGAAAAGCTAGGGGTAGTTATGACTGA
>Ga0209349_1000301_pt1 | contig 27375 bp, 20 predicted proteins | sample ETNvirnome_2_130_FD_184067 | JGI IMG/M metagenome (GOLD analysis project Ga0209349, IMG submission 184067) | Marine viral communities from the Pacific Ocean - ETNP_2_130 (SPAdes) (version 2) | ecosystem: Environmental > Aquatic > Marine > Oceanic | place: Pacific Ocean | collected 2013-06-22
TACTGCTGGTGTCTTGCAAGCTGACGGCGCTGGTACTTTTGGTGGGGCTCTTACTTGCGCCACTAGTTTAACTATCGGTAGTGCCGCCATGAGCGAAGCCGATTTGGAGAAGCTTGATGGCATCACCAATGGCACAGCCGCAGCCTCTAAGGCTGTTGTTCTTGATGCCAGTAAGAACATTGCAACAATTGGAACAGTTGGTTGCGGTGCTATTACTTCTACTGGAAACAGCACCTTTGGAAGAGTGCAGATTGACAGCGCTAACGACTACATTGACGTCGACACCGACCTCAAGGTTATTGCTGCAGCTGACATTGTCCTTGACCCCGCCGGCGGCGAAGTCAAGGTTGATGGTAACTTGATTCCCAACAGCGACTCAGCTGACGACCTTGGTGCTTCCGGCACCGCTTGGGCAAACCTCTATGTTGATGCAATTGATCTTAACGGTCAAGGTCACCTCAGCATGGGAGGCGGTAAGGTTCAGCTCGATGCCGATGACGACACTTTCATCTATGCTGGTGCTGATGATGTTATCAGCTTCGCAGTCGAGAACACCGCTCAGGTCAATATTGATAACGGCACCTTCTATCCCGAAACGGATAGCGATGTCGCTCTCGGTAAGACCGCCAAGCGCTTTTCCGAGCTTTATGTCGACGGCATCGCCGCAGCTTTTAGTGGCAGCGTTACCCTAGCGTATACCGCTACCGCCGGCGACTTTTTTATCGGCTGTAACACTGTTGGTGGCGAAGTTGTCGTTACGCTTCCCGCCGCCTCCTCGGCTGGCTCCGGTAAGATGTACGTCGTCAAGGACGTCTCTGGTTACGCCACTGGCAGTAACCTCGTGTCCGTGACCGGTAGCTCCGGACTCATCGATGGCGCCACCAGCAAGGTTCAGATTGATTCTGCCTATGGTGCTATCAACTTGATGTCTGACGGCTCCTCTAACTGGTACGTCTGGTAAGAAACCACTCCCTTTGTAGGGATGAGGGGCGCCCAAACGGGCGCCCTTCTTTTTTTGGGTGTTTGTCAACTCGACAACTATTTATCTTTGATGTAAAATATCTTTTGTTTGTTGAGATATATTAGGAGAATATAAATGTCATCACTGCTAGAACAAGCGATCGTCGACGCGACAGCCCTCCGGGACGCTGCGCTCAAGAATGCCGAAGCGGCCATTATTGAAAAGTACGCACCTGAAATTAAGAATGCTGTGGATACGCTGCTTGAGCAGCCCGACTTGGGCGCCGCTGAAGAAGAGTTGGCCCCGGATCTCGGCGCCGAAGAGTCCGCATCGCCTGAAATTGATGCGCCCCTAGGCGGCCTTGACGCGACCGACAAGTGCCGATGCCCCGATGAGGGAGAAAAGCTTGAGCTGACGCTAGAAGCGCTCCAGGAGATGGCAAGAGAGCTGATGCCCGAAGAAGAAGAAGAAGAAGTGAACGAGGCACTAGACGATCCCGAAGGAACGGAGGAGGCGCCTGAAACTAGCAAAGACACGCCCCCCGAAGAACTCAGCGGAGAAGATGATGAAATTGTCCTTGATGAAGAGGCGATCGCATCACTGGTCGAAGAACTTGTTGTTGATATTACACCCCAGAAGAGCGGATGGGCGGGCACCCCCGAACCCATTATGCAGTATAACTTGGAGCTAGAACTAGCCCACCGCGCTGCCACTGAGGTTAAAGCCGACAACACTGCACTCACGAAAGCTATTGAAGAGCTTTCTGAGTCTAACACGAATCTTAAGAAGTCTAATAAGACTTTAAAGGAAACAGTTTTGAAGCTGAAGAGCGCATTTGACGATATGAGCACTTCAAACGCAAAACTAATATATACGAATCGTATTTTGAGTAGCCCCTCCTTGAATGAGCGACAAAAAGAGAATATTGTTGAAGCTATTTCCAAAGCCGGTTCGGTTGATGAAGCAAAGGTCATTTATGAGACACTTCAGAGCACAGGGGGCACCGCTAGACGAAAGCAAGTGCCACAATCCCTAAGCGAAGCAATCAAGCGATCTTCATCTACGGTTCTGCCCAGGCGTCAGCCCGAGCGAACAACCGATACTGCTATTGACAGATTGCAAATTCTTGCAGGTATTAAACATAACAAATAATAATAAGGAGGTGATACTTTTATGTCTGTATTAAATAAATTAACTGAAGGTATCGTCAATCGAGATATGAAGAAGGAAGGCGATGCTCTTCTCTCCAAGTGGGAAAGAACTGGTCTTCTGGAAGGTCTCGACAACGATACTAAGAAAAACGGCATGGCTCGTCTATTAGAGAACCAAGCCAAAGAACTACTACGTGAGGCCGCCAGCACAATGGCTGGTGGCGACGTCCAGGGTTTTGCTTCTGTAGCATTCCCGATCGTCCGTCGCGTATTCGGTGGACTCATTGCGAACGACCTTGTGTCTGTTCAGCCCATGAGCCTGCCCTCTGGTCTGATCTTCTTCCTAGACTTTACCTATGGTGACACTAGGATGGGAGCTGACTCCGGCGCTGAGGCCGCTTTCTCTCAGAGCGCTTCCATCTATGGTGGTGGCGTCGTTGCTAGTGGAATCACTGGTGGCGTGGACCTCACCGGCGCTAACGCTGAGCGAGGACTATATGCCTTGAACAACGGCTATGCGTCTCCTACTGGTTCATGCGTAGCCGGGCTTGTCCCCGGTTGCTTCATTTGGGGCACTGGCTCAGGTGGTGCAGCAACTCCCGGCGGCGCCTACACAATTGGCGACGGACAAGAGGAGCTGAACCAGCTAATTAAGTTCGATCCCGATCTTTCTGGATCTGGTGTCGCTGTTGGTATCTTTACCGGTAGCACCACCGCCGGAACCGACTTGGGCCAGCTGAATGTTGCTGACCTTATTGCTATGAACGTCACCGGCACTATGACCAATGGTCAGCTCGTGCGGCGCTTGACGCAGTATGCTTCGGGTTCAACGCAAAGTTCCGACCCGTCCCTTAGCACGTTCCAGTTGCTTCTGGTGTTCGAGGCGGACACCCCGAACCAGGCCGAAACCCTCGCCGACGAGCTGGGTGCCACCGGCACCGACCAGGGCATTGGCTTCACTTTCACTATCAACGATAACTTCACAACCGGTGGTGGTATTGGTAGCGTTGCAGGTACGGCCGAATGGGCGCTAGAAAACCAGTCCGTTATCCCCGAGATTAACATCAAGGTGGATAGCGTTGCGGTTACGGCGATGACCAAGAAGCTCAAGGCGAAGTGGACCCCGGAATTGGGACAAGATCTCAATGCCTACCACAACCTTGATGCCGAGGTTGAGCTTACTAGCATTCTCTCCGAGCAAATTGCTCTAGAGATCGATCAGGAGATCCTTGCGGACCTCGTGAATCGCGGAACTGCTGGTACGCTTTACTGGTCACGCGCTCCTGGGCTCTTCGTGAACCGTGAGACCGGCCGCGAGATTGGTGCCGCTTCTGCAGCACCGGACTTCACCGGCACGGTGAGCGAGTGGTATGAGACGCTCCTCGAAACCATTAACGACGTGTCAGCTCGTATCCATCGTAAGACTCTACGTGGTGGGGCAAACTTCATTGTCTGCGGACCTGAAGTTGCCAACATCCTTGAGTTTACCGCTGGGTTCCGAGCCTCTGTCACTGTTGACGGCGATCGCGGAACTGCCGGTGCTGTAAAGACCGGCTCTCTTTCCAAGAAGTTGGATGTCTATGTAGACCCCTACTTCCCACGTCAAGTAATTCTCGTGGGACGCAGAGGTTCGAGCTTCCTAGAGAGCGGATTTGTTTACGCTCCCTATGTGCCCCTACAGGTCACTCCCACTATCTTTGGGCCTGAGGACTTCGTACCCCGTAAGGGCGTCATGACTCGCTATGCGAAGAAGATGGTCCGACCGGATATGTATGGTCTCGTTATTGTCCGTGGGCTAATCGGTGAGGCTGGTTCAACCAGCTAATCTCTGATTAGATAAAACACAAACGAACCCCTGGTTTCTTTCGAGGAGCCAGGGGTTTTGTTTTTAGGGAAACTACTTACCCGTGAAAAGGGAAGCATGTCTTCCCCGATCGTTAATTGACCTAATTAATATCATTATAAAGGAGAAAACATATTATGGGAACAAAAAGAGTAGGTTGGGCACGAATTCGTAGCCTGATTAACGAAAATCAAAATGCACTATATATGCAGAAGCAGGTGGCCACGACGATTACGGGAGACACCACTTTGACAGCCGCCGACAGTGGCAAGATGGTGGCTATTAATTATGACACCGCCGCAACCATTACGGTAACGCTGCCCACACCAGCCAGCGGCTTGGCGTTTGACTTTGTCTTCGTTGCCGACATGACAGCCAACACCGCCAAAATCAGATTTGACGGTCTTGAAACCGGCGCCATGACAGGCGTTGTTATCGCCATGGAGGACGACGGCACCGGACAAGGCGCTAAAGCCGACGGCGGCGGCGATCGGTATTTTGACGTGGACGGCAACCCCGATGTACGAGCCGCCTCAAAACTACGATGCGAGTGCGCTGATGGAAGCAACTGGACCATAACGGGAATTGTCATCGCCGGCTCCACCGCGAAGGACTCTATTGGTTTCGCTAGCTCTTAAGTCTTAAGAAGCAGGTTTGAGCCCCTAAAAACCCCCTCCCACCGGAGGGGGTTTTCTTTTGTTAACAACTAATTATTATATTACGGAGGACCCTATGGGTAAGAAGAAGAGATATAGACTAAGAACAGCAAAGTTCGGCAGAAAGTATGCTGCCAAGTATGGACTTGGCGGTACCGCAGAGATAGAAGAAGAGGCATTAATTGAGGAAACGCCGGCGCCAATTATTATGGCCGCTCCCGAACCGGCCAAGCCAGTTGTAGAGGCACCCGTCATTGTTGCGGCGCCTGAGCCAGTGGTAGAGCCCGCGGCTATTGTGGCGGCTCCCGAGCCAATTGTGGAGGCGATTGAGGCTGCAACGCCACCTAAAAAGAAAAGGGCGACGAGGAAAAAGGCGTCGACTCCTCGCAAGACTACAAGAAAAAGAGCCTCGCGAGCAAAAACAGCAAGCTAGCCGTGCTTTCCAGTTCTCCCAACTAATTATCTAGAGGAGAATTCTCAGTATGGTTGCACCCCCCACCCTAACTCCGACAAGCACTATAAGCGCCGTTAGGCTGCCGCCCACTGGTTCGGCCGCCGCCGTGTCGGCGGTACTTCCCTTTGGCCTCTATACCGGCTCAGCTGACTTTTTAACAGGCGCCGCCAAACAGGTTGCCTATACATACAAAAAGTTGGGGGGAGATGTGCTCGATATTGAGCTAAGCTCCTCTAATGTATATGCTAATTATGAAGAGGCCGTTCTAGAATATTCTTATCTTATTAACACCCATCAGGGTAAAAATGTATTATCTAGCATTCTCGGTAACGCAACCGGATCGTTTGACTCTCTTGGCGAATTAAAGTCAGGGTCTCTTTCTTCCAGCCTGGGAGGGAAGGGAATTGAACTTAAGTATCCGGAAATGAGATTTGAATATGCGAGGCGCTTTGGCAACGCTATGACACTCGATGCCGGCATGGGCGGCACTGTCCCCGAGTATTCAGCCTCTTTTGACATTGTTCAGCGGCAGCAGGATTACGACCTACAGGCAATCGTTTCTGGTTCAGCTGCAGCCGGCGGCGTATTATACTCAGATATCGATCGCACTAAAAGAATAATTGTCAATCGAGTCTTCTACAAGACGCCGAGATCTATGTGGCGCTTTTATGGCTATTATGGGGGGCTCAATGTTGTGGGCAACTTGGCCACATATGGTCAATATGCCGACGATTCCACGTTTGAGCTGGTGCCAACATGGCAAAACAAACTTCAGGCAATGAATTTTGAAGACATGATTTATACGCGGACCTCTCAGTTTTCTTATGAGATAAGAGACAACAAGCTGCGCATCTTTCCACAGCCCGTATTGGGCGAGATTAAAAAGATGTGGTTCACGTTTCAAGTTCTTGGGAACGCCTGGGATGTTGACGATACTAAAACGGATGGCGTTAACGGAATCAATAATCTTAATACTATACCGTTTGCGAATATTCCTTATGAGAATATTAACTCAATTGGAAAGCAGTGGATACGCCGGTTTGCGCTAGCGCTATCAAAGGAGACGCTGGGGCAGATAAGGGGCAAGTTCGGCACCATTCCGATTCCAGGGGAGAGTTTGACCCTCAACGCTTCCGACCTTTTGGGGCAGGCGAAAGAGGAGCAAGCGGCCCTTCGCGACGAACTGAAGGCCGTATTGGATGAGATGGTCTATTCAGCTCTTGCTGAAAAAGATGCGTCACTTGCCGGTAGCATTACAACAATTAAGCAGGGGGCGCCTCTCCCCATCTTCCAGGGGTAGGGGGTAAGAAATGTCGGACAAGTGGAATCAGCCCGCACAGCCTCCGCCGCCACTTTTTATTGGCAAGAAGGAACGCGATTTAATCAAGCAGGTTAACGATGAGCTAATTGAGCGCGTCGTGGGGCAGCAAATTCTTTATTATGCTATTGACGTGGAGACCACCAATTTTCACCCCTTATATGGAGAGGCGATTGAGAAAACTTTTTTACCCCCCATTCGCGTATATGCACTTGTTGACTGGGAAGCCTATGGTACCGAATATTCAGAAAATATTGGTGTCGACCAACGAGTGGAGATTACGGTTCACTTTCACAAAAGGCGCCTGACTGAGGATCAAGATCTTTATGTGCGCGCTGGCGACTTTGTGTCTTACGGTGGTATATACTATGAGATCGTTAACTGGGCAGAGCCTAGAAAGATTTATGGACAAGTCGACCATAGCATAGAAGTGTCGGCTAAATGCGTTAGAGCGCGCCCGGGAGTATTCGATGGCGGATAGAGAATATGAGTTGATGCCCTCGACGTTACAGACGATTGATCAGGCTTTTTATACATGGGTCGATGAAACGTTGGACATCTTTGCATCGTCAAACAAAGGGTGGAAGAAGGTGCCCCTTGTCTGGGTCTCCGCAGAGAGATCCTATCAGATAAAGCACGACAAGAACCTTCGCGATGATTACGGCGTTTTAAAGCTGCCGATAATTAGTATCGAGCGCACATCAATTGTAAAAGATCCGTCGAAAAAGGGAAGCTATCAAGCCAATGTTCCCCCTATTAATGATGCGCGCGGCGGTTCAATCACATTTAGTCGGGTGATTAATCAGACAAAGACCGCCGATTTTGCCAACGCAGATGCTTATAAAACGCAGCCCACCTTCAACGCCCAGGGTCCTCTCGCAGGTCAGATAAACTTTCCGTTTAAAAATAAGAAAATTGTATATAATACAATTACTTTGCCGTTGCCTGTGTATGTTAATGTATCTTATAACATAGTACTTAAGGGAGAGTACTTTCAACAGATCAACGAAATGCTAACTCCTTTTATTGTCAATACGGGACAAATTAATAGTTTTTATATTAATGCCGATGGCCATAAGTATGAGACGTTCCTTCCTCAAGATTTTGCTCAAAATAATAATGTGGCGAACTTGGGAGACGATGAGAGAGCTTTTGAGACAAAAATAGAAATTCGGGTGTTAGGTTATCTAATGGGCGCTGGCAAGAATGAAGAGCGCCCAAAGGTGGCTATTCGGGAGAATGCGGTCGAACTTAGAATTCCCAGAGAGCGTGTGATTTTTGGTGACATTCCCACCACGGTCTCGGGCGCCTTTTATCGAGAGTAATTTTGGAGTTTACGGTTGTGCGTTACTATTTATTACGAGAAGTCCTAAGTAGTAATTACTACAGCGTGAAAAATTAGTAAGGAGATTTTTAACAATGGCAAGTGGAGCTAGCAAATTTAAGTTCATTTCCCCTGGCATTTTCATTAACGAAATCGATGAATCAAAATTGCCAGCCGACCCCGCCGTCGATCCGGGTCCAACCATTATTGGGCGCACCCGCACCGGTCCAGGTATGCGCCCTTTGGTGATCAATTCGTTTGATGATTTTGTTCAAACATATGGTGGCCCAGACCCGGGCGCCGATACGGGGGATAACTGGCGCAGCAATGAGTTCGATGGGCCCACCTATGGGGCTTATGCAGCCCAAGCGTGGCTCGTAAGCGAACAGTCTCCTGTCAACTTCGTCCGTCTGTTGGGCACCGAAGACCCCCTTAACGACGGAACGACCAGTGAGCCATCATCGAAAGCAGGCTGGATTACGGACGCTGCAGCGCCCACCAACATCGCCTCCACCAATGGCGGAGCATATGGGCTCTTCGTCATAGATTCTGGGTCGGTTTCCGGATCGGTTCCCCAGGCTGGCGCATCGCTCACCTCATGCCTCACCGGCGCCTTGGCCGCTGTCTGGTATTTGCAAGAGGGTGCGATGGTGCTGACTGGAACCATATTGGGCGGAGGCGCCGCCGACACCACTGGGTCGGCTGCAACTCTAATGGCTGCGGACGCCAATGGGAACTTTAGGGCTTCCATTGTTAATACCGACAACACGACGGGCTCGCATGTTTGCTTCAACTTCGATGTTACGAGCGACAAGTATATTCGCAAAGTGTTCAATACGAACCCCGCTCAGACGAATACCTCTGTTATCTCCACTTCTTCCCCAAGCTACTACACATACTGGCTTGGTGAAACTTATGATCAATTTTTGAACTCCTTGGTAACAGGCTCCGGCGAAGGCGCCACCCAGGCGTTCATCGTGGCACTAGAATCTGGCTCCATCGATAAAGCTGAGATGAATAACAATTATGTTAATGCAGAAACTCCTTGGTTCTTTGGTCAAGATCTTGGCGAGGCCTCCAACAATACTTTTCAAGAAGCGGACATGCAGCCGCTCTTTAAGCTTGTAGCGCGCGACTTAGGAGAATCTGCACACCGCTATAAGGTGTCTATCGCCAACCTTAAGGCCGCTGCCTATCCTGAGTTTGATCCCTATGGGACCTTCTCGGTTCTGCTCCGAGTTGCAGCGGATAATGACAAGTCCCCTGTGGTTATCGAGAGATATGACGAGTGCGACTTGAACCCTCTTTCCCCCAATTATGTGGCTAAAAAGATCGGCGATCGCTATTCGACGTGGGATCCAGATGAGGGGCGCTTCCGCAATTATGGCAGCTACCCCAACCAGTCTAACAACGTGCGCGTGGTCGTTAATAGTGAGGTTGAAGCCGGAGGATCAACCATCTCCCAGCAGCTTCCTGTGGGGTTCTTGGGGCCTTACCGATATTCGGGCTTCTATGTTGGATCTGGCTCAATTGAGTTGGGCGAATTCCACGCCTCGGGCACCGCCGACGTAAACGTCGCCGGCGCCGGCTACGAGACCCTGTTCACCGGTTCGGTTGCTATACCCCTCGTCGCTTATGGCGTCGGCTCGGCGGAATCCAAATATATCTTAGCAACCGACGTCGACGACACCGTCGCCCAGCCGACCGAGGTCTGGGCCGGCCGCTATCGGTTCCCCACTTTCTTAACGCGCGCTAGCGCCAGTGATGCTGGGGGCAATTTGAACACTTCGTATTTCGGAGTGCGAACGAATAAAACGTCTACTTCTACTGCTTTTGACGAGAGTTACTATGATGTTTGTCGCCCACTTCCTTTTGGCACGGCCAACTTGAGCAGTTTTGATAACACGGCCCAGCCGTCCTTGGAGAGAGGGTTTGTATTCTCTCTAGATAATGTTATCTCTTCCTCGGACGGTTTCGGCTATGCGTCTGGTTCTCGCCAAACTGCCACTTCTTATACGGCTACGAGTACCAATACTGTGCGAAACCTTTTTGAGGCTGGGGTTGATAAGTTTACGGCACCCCTTCACGGTGGCTTCGACGGACTCGACATTACAGAGCGGGACCCCTTCCGCAATTCTCAATGGTCCACATCAGACACCTCCAAGACGAGCTACGCCTTGGATGCGCTGCAACGAGCCGTCCGCACCGTGGCCGACCCCGAGCGAGTCGTCACCAACTTAATTACAGTCCCCGGCGTTTGGCAAGATCAGGTAACCGATGACGTAATTAGCGTATGTGAAAATCGCGGTGATGCGCTGGCACTAATTGATATCGAGGATGCTGGGACGCCCCCCAACACGGAAGGTACCGCCCTCCAGACGCCCGAGCAACGGCGCCCAAGCGTGACTGGATCAGTAACAAAGCTGCGTGCTCGCGCAATTAATTCAAGTTATGCTTGCACTTACTTCCCGTGGGTGCGTGTGCGAGACCCGTCCAGCAACGCGGTTCTAGAGATGCCCCCTTCGGTGGTTGCTCTGGGCACCCTAGCCTCTTCGCAGGCAAAGACAGAGCTGTGGTTCGCTCCCGCCGGGTTTGTTCGCGGCGGCTTGTCCGCTGGTTCGGCCGGCCTACCGGTAACCGGGCTCACCTACCAGGCTACAGCGAAGGAGAGAGATACTCTATATGCTGCCAATATTAATCCAATTGCTCAGTTCCCGAACGAAGGAATTGTGATCTTTGGACAAAAGACTCTTCAGATTACGCGCTCCGCGCTAGATCGCATTAATGTTCGCCGCTTGATGATTTATGTCAAGAAGGAAATTTCGAAGATGGCCGCCGGTATTTTGTTTGATCCGAATAACGACGTAACGTGGTCGCGCTTCACATCACAGGCCCGCCCGTTCCTCGCGAGCGTTAAGGCAAGATTCGGACTATCAGACTTTCTTGTTGTCCTTGATAAGACGACGACGACTGATGATATGGTCGATCGAAACATTATGTATGCCAAGATTTTCCTGAAGCCCACTAAGGCTATCGAGTTTATCGCGCTTGACTTCATTATTACACGACAGGGTGCATCTTTTAATGATTAAAACTTTAGAGGCACTAATTAAAACAAAGGAGAAAAAGTAAAATGGCATTCTGGACAGATTCGCTCGGTACCGAGCCAAAAAGACAATTTAGGTTTAAGGTGATCTTTCCCGGGATGCCCGATGGTGGTGTGTGGTATGCGCGCAGCGCCACAAAGCCCACCTTTACTGTTTCTCAGTCGGAGCACAAGTTCCTAAATCATACATTCTATTATCCGGGCAAAGTTACCTGGAACACGTCAACCATCTCCTTTGCAGATCCGGCGAATCCTGACGCCACCGGTGGAATTATGCGTATCCTGGCATCTAGTGGCTATAGAATTCCAGATGCTGGCGGTTCTGCCCCAGAAGATTTCCGAACTATGGGAAAAAAGAATTCTGTTAACTCTCTTGGTGATATCCAGATTATAGGGCTCAACGAGAATGGCGAGAAGAATGAAGTATGGACTCTTCATAATGCATTTGTCGTTGGTCTTACGCTGAACGATTACAGCTATGAATCCGAGGATCTCTCGACGGTCGACGTTGAACTTCGTTACGACTGGGCTGGCTTTTCTAATAAGGGCACAGACTACGCCGGCGGGGGACGCACAGGCGAGCAAGATGGCGGCATTACGTGGGGCGCGCTTGGAGGCAATGACGACGTCGAACTCGGCTCATCGCTGGGCGCCGGCGCCGGCGGGGTCCTCCCACCCGGATCCGGGCCGACAAGCAGCTAGCCTTGGGGTTTAAATTCCCTTAACATCTGCTTTTAAATAAACTATAATACTCTTAACAGAGAGGTTCAAATTGCCAAGAAATAATACCCGGCGCACCGGGAGCACGCCAAAAGAGGCCGCCACCAAGGCAGCCCCAGCTCCCGCCGCGTCCGTTTTAGACTTCGTAACCCCAACAGAGTTGGTGGATTTACCTAGTCGCGGGCGCTTTTACAGCGAAGATCATCCTTTACACAACAAAGAAACCGTCGAAATTCGCTACATGACAGCGAAAGACGAGGATATTCTTACAAGCCAAACGCTCCTTAAGAAGGGCGTTGCCCTTGAAAGACTAATGCAGAATATTCTTGTTGATAAGTCGGTCAACCCTGCCACCCTTTTGAGTGGCGACAGGAACGCCATTTTGGTGGGCGCCCGAATCACCGGCTATGGTCCAAAGTACAAGGCCAACGTGGGGTGCCCTTCGTGTGGCGATACCGCAGAATCGTCTTTTGACTTGTCCGATCTTGAGGCCATAGAGACTTCAGAAGAAGAGCAGCAAAGGTTGAATGTCAGCATGACTGAAAACACTACTTTTATTACCACGTTGCCCCTTACTGGTGTTGCTGCGGAGTTTCGGCTGCTCACTGGTGCCGATGAAAGAGTGATCACCCAGAATGTTCAAAAAAAGCGCAACAAGAATGTCCTTGACGGAAGCCTAAGCACGCAGTTCTCCAGGGCTGTTTTGGCTCTAAACGACGAAACCGATCGAGCTACAATTCAGAAGTTTATGCTTATGATGCCAGCCCGAGATGCGCGCCATCTTCGCAGCGCCTTTCAGGCTGTTACTCCAAATGTGGACCTTGCGCAAGATTTCGAGTGTAGTGCTTGTGGCTATGAGCAGCAAATGGAGGTGCCGCTAACCGCGGATTTCTTTTGGCCTGACCGCTAAATACATGGAGGGCGTTTATGAGCAATTTTTTGCCCTCACGTATCACGGACGCTGGGACTTCCAGCAAGCTTACTCGCTACCAGTCGGGCTCAGAGAGTGGTTTGTGAAAAGACTTGTTAAGCAAAAGGAAGATGAGAACAAAGCGGCAGAAAAAGCCCAAGCGCAAACTCGCTCCTAGGCTTTTGGGCGCCCACAACGAAAGCTGGAAGCAATTCCGGCTTTTTTGTTTTAAAAACTAATTATTTTGGACACTTGTATTTTAAGGAGGCTTTATTAAATGCCTGATTCAGACGGCAACCCCACTCCAGAAGAGCTAGCTGCGCAGACGAGCGCGGACGAAGAGGAGATAGAAACCGGAAAGAATCGACTTCGAAGGCTACAGGCTGAGCGCCTAGCGGAGGCGAAGCGAGAACTCCAGGCCAAAAAGGACGAGGCCGCCGCGGAGGGGGACATTCTCAAAGTCGCTCAGGCGAGCGCCGAGCTAGAGCGCCAGCGCCTTGAGTATGTCATCAAGCACGCATCCGTGGAAGAGCTGATCAACGCGGCCAAAGAGGACGGCATCAAGCTCACCGGCACCCAGGAAGAGCAGCACCGCCAAGTTTTACAAACCCTCCAGGCGGAAAAGGAAGCAATTCAGGCGCGCAATAGGCTAATACAGCGGGGCGTGGGACTCGGGAAGAAATTCCAAGACACACTTAAGATCCCCAGGACAGGGATGCCCGAGCTAATTGAAGACTTCGCCAAAGCCGGCGGAAAGCTAGGCAACATGCTGGAGGGCGTTGATAAGACTAAGGTTGCCATACGAGGGTTCTCTACTCTTCTTCTAGAGACCTCGGCCTTTGCGATGAAGTCCTTTATCGGCCAAGGCATAAAGATGGCGTTTGCCATTGATAAGGTAGGCGCCGCCTTTACCGCACAAACTGGCATTACGGGACGGCTAAGGGATGCAATTAACGAAACATATCAAGCTAACCTGCTGCATGGGATTAGCCTAGAAGACGCTAGTAAAGCCCAGTCGGCCCTTCTCGGCGGATATTCAGGGTTTATTACCCTTTCTCACACAGCGCAGGAGACCACACGTCAAGAGGTCGCGTTGCTTGAGAAGCTAGGGCTCAATGCCGAATCCTCGGCGAAGATGATAAACGAGCTTACTAGGTCTTTGGGGGCATCCGTGCCCGAGTCCCGGGCAACTATTCGAAATATAACCCAGCTGGGAATAGCGTTGGGCATTCCAGCAGAAACCATTAACAATGAGTTTATTCAGTCTCTCCCCAAGCTGAGGGTGTATGGAGACAGGGCCACCGATGTTTTCCGCGAACTAACAATTGCCGCGCGTGAAACAGGTACCACTGTATCAGGGCTAATCGGAGTCTTTAGCGACCAGTTCAACACTTTTGAGGGCTCTGCAACAGCCGCCGGCAAGCTGAACGCCGTGTTGGGTACTGATTTATTTAGCTCTTCTGAGCTTTTGATGGCAACAGAGTCTGAACGTATGGAGATTATGCGCGATCGCTTGTCGATGGCTGGAATTGAATTTGCGAATATGAGCAAGTATCAGCAAATGGCCTTAGCTAATGCTGCTGGCATTAGTGATGTTAACGAGGCGGCAAAGATATTTGGCAATACACAAAGTGGCATCGGGCTGCAAATTGGCGATCTTGCGATGAGCCACCAAGAGTTGGAGGAGCGCGCCGAAGCTGCACGCGATGTTCAAAACAAACTATCGTTTGCGATGCAATCTATGGGCCAAATAATCGAGCCCCTTTTAACTAACTACCTGATCCCCTTCCTAGAGTGGTTTTCGGAGGTGATTATTGAGTCCCCGAAAATGACAAAAACCATCATCTCCGGTATCGGACTCATCATCGGCGCCTTTGGGCTGTGGCACCTGGCGGTAAAGCCGGTCCTTCGGGTCAAAGGCGCCCTGCTGAGCCTCGTCGGCAAAGCACCAGGCATACTTGGCGCGGAAACAGCGTCGATGGCCACGAATACGGCCGTCACCGATGCAAATACCGCGGCGGTGGCGCGCAACAACAGAGTCCGCCGTCAGCGCCCCGGCGGTGGAGGCGGCGGCGGATACGGCGGCGGCTGGGGCGGCGGCTGGGGCGGCGGCGGCGGCGGCTTCATGGGCGCCTCCGGCGGTGGTGGCGCTAGCTCACTCTCCTACCGCACTGCCCCCACTGGTGGCCCCGCGCCGAACACTTCACTGTTCACCTCATCGGGACTTGTCAATCCTACTGGTACCCGCGTGTCTCCGACTCCACCCCCGGCAGGACCGACCCCCATCGGACCCACGCCGACACCCGGCGGCGCCGTCCCACCCCCATCCGGTACGCCCCCGGGACGATTCGCTGGCTTAAGGGGCTCCTTCGCTGGCTTAAGGGGCTCCTTCGCTGGAGCCGCGGCTTCCCTCCGGTCAGGCGGCTGGAAACTCGCCTTGCGCGAAGCGCTTAAAACACGGGGCGCTGCCGTCAAGGGCGTTTTCTTGAAGAGCCTTAAGGGCACCGGCCCCATCGCCGCTTTGTTTGAGGCCTTCTTTGCCGGGTCGGATTTTCAACGAATAGCCGGGTCGGATATTCCTCGGCAGGAGAAGGAACAACAAATTGGAGTGCGCCTTTTGGAAGCGCTGGGCAGAGTCGGCGGCGCTGTCGTCGGCGGCGCCCTGGGCGCCCCGCTTAGCTTGATCCCGGGTATTGGCTGGATTGCTAACCTGGCTATGATGACCGGCGGCGCCCACTTCGGGGGCATGCTGACGGGCGCCCTGGGCAAGCCCGATGGTATTTTCGGAGGCGCCGGCGGCTTGGGAAGGGCCGTCATTTCAGTGTGGCCCGGGCTTAGTGAGAAGGTCGCCTCTGCGCAAAAAGGCGGCATCACGACAGCAGAGGGGTTGGTGAACGTCCACCCGCAGGAAGCCATCATACCCCTTGATAAGCTGATGGACAAATTTGATGATTTGATTGCTGCCCTCGCCGGTCGACCGGTTGAAATAGCTCTTCAGCTCAATGGGCGAACGATACAAGAAGAACTCATCGTCCCGACGATTAATCGCCACCTCTTGCAGAAGACTGGTTAGTAAAAAGTAAACTTTAGGATAGTTATAGATATGACCGCCCCCAACGATACGGTAATTTTTAATTCCACCGGCGATTCTACAACGGCCGTTGACGCTAGCGATGCATATGCAAACAAACATCAACTTTATTTAAGCGTTTTTCACTTGCCGAGCCAGATCGAGGTTAACTTAAAAGCTTTTGTCACTACATATACCGAGACTTTTTCTTCTGATTGGGCCCAGGAGCCGGTGTTTGGTCGCAACGACCCCATCGCCACCTTTAAACACACTAGTCGCCGAATAGCTGTGAGTGTTGATATCCCCGCATTCTCCATGAAAGAAGCAAAAGACAACCTTTCAAAGTGCAACCGCTTGGCACAATTCACCTATCCGGCTTATCTTCACGGCAACCGCGCCAATACCCTTGCAAAGCCCCCTTTGCTGCGAGTTACTTTTGCCAATTTAATCAGGAATGCCGCAGTCCCTCACAGTCCGCATGCGAAAGAGTCTGGCTTGTTGGGCTTTATAACATCTTTATCTATAGTTCCCTCATTTGGAGAAACTAACTTTTTTCAGTCTGACGTGGCCGTTATTTACCCCCAATTGCTGACAGTTAATTTTGATTATATTGTGCTCCACGAACATGATATGGGCTGGGGGAATGAGCTTGGCTTTGCCAAAAATGAGCAGTTGGCCAATTTTCCCTTTGGAGACACCGGATTGGTTCAAACAGACATCCCGGCTGACAGCGTTACGCGAGTTTCGCAACCCAGCTCGCCAGATACGAGGGTCAGCCCCGGCGCTACTCCACCGGTAGTTACCGCGGAGGAGGACGACGAAAATGCGGACATGAATGCCGATGCGGACTCCGACCCGCAGTACGCCTACGACGAGCACGGCGTTGCCTACACCTCCCATGAACGGCTTAGGGCCTATGCGCACCGGGAGGGCCTTGACAGCCCGCAGACACTCGGGTTCGCGAACCTAACCGACGAGCAGGCCGACCAGACGCTCGACAGCCTCCTCACCCGCGGCGTCGACTTGTAGGACGATAGATAATTATGGCAAATAGATACGCAAACGCAAAACCTTTTATCAACACTAACGACCTATACGAAGAATTCTTCGAAGAGCGCGATGTTAATTATATAGAACAATATCGAACAGGTATTTTAACGCAACCTTCCAAGGCCCAGCGCGCTCGCCTTCAGACCATAAAGCACGTTTGGGGTATGGGCGACCGGCTTTATAAGTTAGCCTATAAACATTATGGCGACTCAACCGCGTGGTGGATTATAGCGTGGTATAATCTAAAGCCCACTGAGAGCCATTTTAAAGAAGGCGATCTCGTCTACATCCCCCTTCCCTTGAACCGGGTTATGGGACTCCTACAGAGGTTATAAGATGGCAGCAACTGCTCAAGAGATCGAAGAGGCTATTCAGGCCGAATTCGGCGGCCGCTACACAGAGGAGCACATCAACGGGGAAGCCAACAGTGTCCGACAAGCCTCCAACGTTTCAAGGATGGCGATCATCCTCGATATGGATTACAAGATCTTTGCTCCCACTGTTAGCAACTCTTCTTCGCCAACCGCGATCCTCCAGCGCTACGCCACGATGGAGCAGCAAGACGCCCTCGGTCGGGGATACAATGAAGATGGCACCCCCAGCCCGGCAGCCGATTTTTATCCGCGCGCCCAAAATAGTTTCATATACCAAATTACCGGCGACCAGACCGGCGACCAACGATCGGAACTTGACGCCCTAGTAAGGCAGGCGAACCAGGCTACGAATGTTCCGAAGGTCGATGGAACTGCCGGGTTAGAGCAGCGCTTGCAAGACGAGTTTGCAGCTCGTGTTCGCGCAGCAGATCTTGGTGATGTTGCGGACTCACAATTTGATGTCGACCCGGAAATCAATCGCGGATGGACTTGGGCCGGCCCAAATTGGGGCAACCGCGACCGCAACGCTGCAGCCACCCGCGGTACCGAGGAAAACACGCTTTGGTGCGCGCAAGAGGAATTTGTATGGTTCGCCTACAATATGCAAATTCTCAATAATGGCGTTGCCCCGACAGAGACTGCAGTGTTTGAAGCCATGGACTTGGATAGATACGTCCAGCTTTATTTAGAAATTAAAATACGGCCGTTGTTGGTGGAGGCCTTTGAGGCTTTGGCCGAAGCGGAAGAGGCCGGGGAGGTCGATGGCCACGATGACGAGGGGAACCTGAATCAGGAAGGTCGCGAGTTCCTTGCTGATCAGGCCAGGCAACGCGGCCGCGATGCGCTTGTTCCGGAAGAAGCTGGTTCCGCGGCCGAACAGGCTCAGCTAAAAAGGCTAGCGGAACAATCATTTTTGGTGGACTTTTTGCCGGAATTTGCTGTTTTAAATCAGGACCGCGCTTCCACTTATGAGAATTATTTCTGGATGTTGCACGGACACACCGACACTATTATGAATAAGCTGCTTTATAACCCTGCTTTCGAAACTTTGGACACCTTGAGGCCATCTGAAATTAGCGGGCTTGTTCCGCAAATAAGGCTTTTTAAGGTCGAGTATGCGACAGAGGGCAATTCTGTAGAATATGAGATTCCCTTTGCTAGCCATATCGACCCGGCTGATATACAAGCCATGATGGGCACTTCTTTCGATCGCGGGAGAGGCGCTGGACTTAAGAGCTTTGACTGGACGCTTCACGGGCGCGATCCGTTTACGGCAAGGCGAGATATTTTCGGAGAACTTAAGCTTTATTTTCAAAGTTTTGATGAGCTATTGCGCCCTCGCGCAATTCAAAGTGTCGATAGCCAGCACACAAACTCCGATTTTACTTATATGGAGTTGGTTAATTTTGCAGGCCCCGGCACTGTGAGACATCGAGAGGACGGGAGTTGGAATCCTGAGTATTATAGACTGAGAGTAGAGGTGGGTTGGGCCGATCCTGGCACAAACAACAGCTTTTTGGGCTCCGGCGCGGAGAAGAGCCAGAAGCAGCGCGCCATTGTAGAGTCGCGTTCGGTAATGTATTTGACGGCCAATGATCACACTATTGATATATCTGACGAGGGTATTATAAATCTGACAATTAGTTATATCGCCTATCAAGAGGCGTCTTACATGGACAATAATTCAGACATCTTGGCTACGGAGCACACCCGGCAAAGGCGACTGGACCGACGCGCCGACCTTGCCGCGGCCGCTGAAGCATGCGACACCCGAGCCAGGGAGAGGATTTTGCGGGATTATACTAAGGAATTTCGAAGAGAAAAGTATAATTCTTTTCAAAGAATATTGGGCGAACTATACGATGATCGGAGCATAAAATATGTAAGCGTCCCCGTGGGTACTCTTGAATCTTATATTAATTATGGCGAACAGGGAGTTAACATTCGGGGTCTAGACCGCCTTTTCGGCGCTGCCCGCGGGGGCAACCAGCAGGCTACTTTTGATGTTCGAACGGCAGCGCAACAAACAGGACTTTTGATGGAAGCTCTGGGTCTTGATGTCGGCAGCCTTGACGAGACCGAGATAACGGAGGCTATACAAAACTTGACGTATGGCGATACAGCCGACAACGGCAACGTGAGGGTGCAATTTTTTTATTTGGGTGATTTAATTCGCGTGGCTTTGAGAAACATTTCCACGTCGACACAGGGCGCCGTTTCTGGGTTGCGAGTGCCTGGCAAGTTGGATAGAAATTTACGAATTTTGCTGGGGCCCATCACCTTCAAGAGGAGAAACTGCCCCGCGGATCCAACAGAGGACTGCCATACAGAAATTTTATATAATATTAATTTAGCAGATATTCCTATAGCTGTAAATCTGTATGTAGAGTGGTTTTTAAGGACCGCGGTGGGACGCGAGCTGGACACCTATCCAATATTGGCATTTCTTAGAGATTTAGCCAACTCTCTTATAACAAGCGTTATACGCGATCAGTCCCATGGATTAACAAATGTCCCGCGGCAATCACTAAAATTAAGATCTAATTTCATTACGGCGGCCGCCACCGCCGGCGGGGCTGATGTTCTTGCGACTAGCCGTAATATCCTGCCTGCTTCTTCCGGCGGCACCGATTACACTCGCATCGATGTCGACGGCACTATGGGCGCAACCCTCCGAAGCGGCCGCCCTTTGTTGCGCTCTCCCGTTGACAACGAGCGCGCCTATCACTATATGGCGCTCTACGCACTTAATCTTGGTACCACTCAGCCCTTGGGAGGCCACCTTGAAGATAGGGGGGGCGTCCCTGGCGATCGAGCCCGCGGCATATATCATTTTGCAATTGCTAAGGATCGCGGGATATTTAAAACTGTGCGCTTTACGAAGGCCGGACTCCCTTCCGCGCGGGAGGCCCGCATTGTTGCTGATTTAGAACAAACGGCGACTGGTCTGATTCTTCTTAAAAATGTATATAATGTAGATGTAAAGACTGTGGGGAACGCTCTTTTTGTGCCCGGAATGAAAATATACATAGACCCTGCTGGGATTAGCCCTTCGATGGGGTCTCCCAATCGATCGGGAGACTGGTCAAATATTCTGGGAATTGGAGGCTATCATGTGATAACACAAGTACAGTCTTTCATCGAAGGGGGCAAATTTGAAACAACCATAAAGGCCATCTTTGAGGGCGCCGGCGTACACGGCGCCATTGGGTTCACGGGAGAGGTGCTGACCGAGGAAAGCGACAACTGCCCAGACCGCGTTCAGGCGTCGAGCATTCTTCGTGGTCCCTCCACATCGGGAGGCGCTTCTTAAATGGGCAGGTTTCAAGGTAAAAATAAATTAAACTCTGGTGAGCTTTTTTACGAAAGGATGCACTATTCTCACGAAGCCTTCGAAAGGGAGTTTGGCTCCCTTTACGTTAAGCCGGTAGCTGATTTTTATTTTGCGGAAAGGGCTTTATACGGAAGGATTAACAAAAATCATAATCCGATAATTTTAAATAAAGCGAATACTAAAAACATTGGGAATAAGGCCGATAGTGTCCAAACGCTGTCCGCCGTTAACTTTGTTGTAGATGCGTTTGAGGCTTTAGCGGCGGACTTTAACAAGGCCGTCTTTAACGGAAAACTTGATTTACAGGATCCACACCTTTCCGAGCTGACTGCTTACGGCGCTTATCAGGATGTGGATACCCTGTACACCAGATACCTTGATGGTTTGGAGGCGGTGTTTCGGGAGAGCTTTTTAGATGGAGCCCGCAACCGACGCATTCGGGACTTTAAAAGTTTTCTTCCCGTATTTTTTGAATTTATAAAACAAGTGTCCTCAACCGGCGGCGTTACTATGGTTGCGTTTATTGCTAGCAATTTTTGCAATTCAACGATTTCGGGACTTACAATTAGCGTGTCCGAGCTGGACCCTACCGATGATAGCAAAAAAGAAGAATTTTTGACTAGTCCCAATTTTGATTATTATCGGGAGCTTCTTAAGTCTCATGGGTTTTATATTAATAAGCATCGTCCGTGGGAGTTGGTCGCGGATATCGCCAGCCCTTTTATGTTGCAGTATGCCAATGCTTACGGGCTGTCGACCGAGAACGATGTTCTAAAACGATATTATCACCGGGCCGGCGGCGCTGGAGTTACTTTGCTTAAACGCCTAGCTTTGCGTTTTTATAATGGCGTGGTGGTAAGAAGAAAATTTGTGACAGTGCGCCAGAATGGGGTAACGAAGCGAATTTGCCGCCGCGTAACAAATCTTGAAACTGTCGATCGAACCTATTCGCAAAACTTTTGGCTTGACAAATACACCGATATACGATATGCTGAACAACGTGAGCCAATTAGCCCAGGAGAGTTGATCTCTCTTAAGAAAGATCAGGCAGGGCTGTTCGCCACAAAGGGGCTAAAATATACCCTTTCTCATATTAACAACAAGCTGAATGGTTTTGCGAATTATGAAGGCTCATTTGCCAAGATTCGGCTCCGTAGACAGTCTCAGCTAGAAAACCGACCTCTTAAACCCACATATTAATGCTATTTCAGACACTCGATAACAAAGAGGAATGTGTCGGCGTCTATTGCAACAGCGAGTTGCACTTCGACACTATTCCAGACAACCTAACACACACTTGGAACTACTCAGCCCTCCTCCGAGAGAGGGAGAATGTGGAGTATGCGTTCCTATATGCCCAGAAGGCGCTAGGAGACGTCTGTGCGCCCCACCTCGCTCAGGAGTGGGGAGCCATCAATGACAGGATGAAGGCGTTCCTACGTGCCTTCACGGCGGCTAAAGTAGACCTTACTGAAAACTGCTTTTTTGACCTCGTTAACGAGCGGTTTTTGCGGGAGTATTGCGAGATCAGAAACAAGATTACTGAGTATGTTTTTGAGAACCACAGCAAACCCGAAAACTATGATTTTCTTGTAGAATTAACAAAGGTGCTTCACGACATTAAACACAGAAAACTAAACGTTGATCCGTGGGCTCTTAAAGACATTATCCATGAGAAGAGAGCGCGCGATTTTACACAAAAGTTAAGCGAGATTTCACTTTCGTGCGACTACAATATCTTTGGAACGAAGACCGGTCGCCTCACCACGAAGAGAAGCAGCTTCCCCATTCTCACAATGGACAAGAAGTTCAGAAAAGTAATAAAGCCAACTAATGATTGGTTTGTGTCGCTTGATTTTAATGGCGCCGAGCTACGCACTTTTCTGGCTTTGTCCGAAATGGAGCAGCCAGATGTGGATGTTCACGAGTGGAACCGCCAAAATGTATATCGTGGCATCGGAACGAGGGATGAGGCTAAAGAAAGGTTCTTTGCGTGGCTTTATAACCCCAAGTCGCACGATCATTTAACTGATGATGCCTATGATAAGGACGCCGTGATGGAAAAATATTGGTATGAGAGTGCCATCACCAACCCTTTTGGCAGAACTATCGCGGCAGACGCCCATCATGCAATGAGCTATCTTATTCAGAGCACTTGTTCGGACGTGGTGTTGCGCCAAATGATCAAGCTTGATAAGTACCTGCAAGATAAGGCGTCCTTCGTTGCATTTTGCGTCCACGATGAGGTGGTTTTGGACATAGAAGACGGTGACTGCTCCTTAATCAATATTTTAGTTGACCATTTTTCAAATACTCCTTTAGGAAATTTCGGAGTTAATGTAAAATATGGGAAGAGTTATGGGGATATGAGAGAATGGAAACAATAATTGGACTCGGCAAAGCAGGGTGTGCGATCGCCGATAGATTCTCACAATATCCGCAGTATGAAGCCTATAAAATGGATGTGGGGCTTAAGCGCACTCCGCGAACTTACGGACTCAAGGCTGCTGGCCATCCGGAAGGCCACGAAGAGTCCATAGGAAGCTTGAAAAGGTTTTTTAAGGATGTGGGGGGCGATGTATTATTTACTGTGGGGGGTAGTGGTGCCGTTTCTGGTGCGTCTTTGAGAATACTTGAACAGCTTAAAAAATGTAATCTTTATATTTTATATATTTATTCCGATCCTGAACTCCTCGGGGAAACCGCTCGAATGCAGCAGCGCCTCACTCTCAATGTCTTTCAGGAATACTCTCGCTCGGGCGTTTTTCAAAAAGTCATTTTGATAGATAACTCGCGCTTGGAAGAAATCCTGGGGGATATCCCTATAATTGGTTTCCACAACACATTAAATGAACTGGTGGTGCCCACCATTCATATGGTAAACGTGCTCTCTCGTTCCGTTAGTATTATGGGTAATATTTCGCCTCCGCACGATATCAGCAGGATTGTTTCTTATGGCCTTGTAGATTTTGAAACCGGCACAGAAAACTTGTTTTTTCCTCTTGACAACGTTCGGGAAAAGGTGTATTATTATGCTATAAATGAGGACAAGCTGAAGGAGCAGGGCGGAATTCACAAGAAGATCATTGCGCAGGTTAAGGCAAACGCCCAAAATACCAAGACAACGTATGGGATTTACCCCACGCAGTATGATCAGGACTATGTTTATTGCGTTGCCTACAGCTCGATAATTCAAGAAAATAACTCTTGACATTTGTCGCCCAATTTGATATAATAAGAGTCAGAAGTCAGGAAGATTCGCCTGGCTTACTATAACCAAAAAAGGAAAAAACAACATGGGAATCAATCTAGATAAGATGCGAGCAAAGCTCGTTGCAGTGCAAAATAAGGGCGATCGACAGAGCATTTTCTGGCGTCCCAACGACGGGAATCAGACTATTCGTATCGTGCCCACGGAAGACGGAGATCCCTTCAAGGAGGTCTTCTTTCATTATAACGTAACTAAGGGTGGAATTTTATGCCCTAAGCGCAACTTCGGCGATGAGTGCCCAATCTGTGAGTTCGCGTCCAATCTATGGCGCGAAGGCGTAGACAACAATGACGAGGACTCGAAACGCACAGCTAAGAACCTGTTCGTTCGCCAGCGCTTCTTCAGTCCGGTTCTCATCCGTGGCGAAGAGACTGATGGTGTCCGCTGGTGGGGCTACGGTAAGACCGCTTACGAAAGCCTGCTCAATCTTGTTCTAAACCCGGATTACGGTGACATCACCGATACTGAAGAGGGCACTGATCTTGTGCTCAATTATGGAAAGCCTGCTGGTGCTTCGTATCCGCAGACTAAGCTGCAGCCCCGACGACGCCCGTCGCTTCTGGCTGACGATGCGGATAGGACTGCAGAGCTTCTTGGCTCGATTGAAGACTTCATGGGGGTTTTCGAGCGAAAGACTCCCCAAGACGTCGAAAAGATCCTTGAGGAGTTTATTTCGGGGGGTGTTGATGCAGAAGGTAACTCGACAGAGACCGTACAGTATGCTAAGAACAACGCTGACACCGTTGACAATGCGTTCCAAGAGTTGATGAACGCCTAAGACAGATACCGCAGGGGGCACGATTGTGCCCCCTGCTGGTTCAGGGGTTGCGGAGATTTGCGCAACTTACTATAACAAAAAGGAAAACATGAATTATACAATTAAAGCAGATGAGAGAGCCCTCTCTAATTTACTAGACACGCTGAGCCGCGGCTGTAAAAATTCACAAATTATTAGAGAGCTTCTATGGAACGCCATCGAAGCAATCTTAAGATATCATGCCCAGCTTGGTGTAGAGCCCAAGGGGGTGGTTACCATAACCAAGGACAAGCTGGACCCCCGCAAAGCGTTGTTTTGTAACTCCCTTGGTGACGCTCTTACTCGCGCGATTGTGGGCGCCCACTTGGTGTCCCTGGGGAGCAGTGGCAATACCGATGAAGAAGGGGATAATTTTGGAATTGGGGCAAAGGTCGCGTATTTGCCAAACAACCCACTCGGACTTATATATCGCTGCCGCACAGAAATGATGCAATTTCAATTCGGCAAGAACGAGAACAACTGCTATGGACTTATCCCAGAAGAAGTCGAACTCATCGACGAGGAGGGCAATCTAGTCGACACGGAGTGGGCGGACTTCCCTGATATCAGACCAGATGAGTTTACACTGCCAGACAGTGAAACCGAGGTTAAGATGCTTGGCTCCGCTGAAGACGAAGACACTTGGAAGCAAATATGCAAGTTTGCTGGTGCGGAGCATGCGGGAACCGATCCTTGGTCTGGGCACACCATCGCTGATTTCATTGAGCAGCGTATGTGGGCTCTGCCTTGCCCCGGAATTGAGATTCGCGTCTCAATTTATAATGAAGCCGGCGACGAGATAAGTCAGCGTCTCATTCGTCCACTAAAAGACATCATTCATTCATACCCTGTTAGTGGGAAGGTGGAGCTGTCCAGCGGGGTGAATATTCATTACTTTGCAAAGAAGTTCAACAAGGGCGTGAAGCTCGGCGATCGCCGACGCACTGGTTATGTAGGGTGTGTCGTGGGGAGGGAGTCATACGTCGATACTGCTATATCCCCAAGCAGCCGGCAAAAGAACATGTCAGAGTGGGGAATCTTCACTCACCATAAGCATATTGGGATTTATGCTGAACTGCCCGAAGAGCTGGGCTTCCGCCCACAGCCAAATCGCTGCAGCGTAAGGGGTCCTAATGGCGAAGTTCCCCCACTGTCAGATTATGCCGAAGAGTTTCGCAGGAACATTCCCGAAAACCTTAAGCAGTGGATGAGCGAGCTACACACCCCCCATAACTCTACCATCCAAGATGAGATGAACAGGCTGTTTAGAAAGACAGCTACAGCCTCTAGTACTCAAGGGACAGGCTCTAGCAGAAAGACTTCAGTTGCTGGAGGCTCTGTGTCCAGCCGTGGAAGCCTAAGCAGCGGCACAAGCTCACCCCGAAGGCGCAAAAAGACAAGAGCAGCGGGCATCGGGTCCAACAAGACATCTACAGCTCCGGAATTTTTACTGCAGAGCGACGGCGCTGACTCTCCTGCCGTAACACTTGATACGACTAGCTGGGTTATAACTGTTAATATGGATAGTCCTTTGTTTTTGCATAGATTTGCAAAGCTGAGGGCATACAAGGGCGCACCGGACGAATTGCTTAAGACTACAGTTGGTGAAACCATGTACCAAGTCTCGTGCCTCTTCTACATAGAGGCAAGGAATGCCCACGCTAGTGGCAAGTCCATGGACGCGATTCATCGAGACATCGAAGGAAAATTCGATAGTTGCTATGATGAGACGCGAGCTAAGCAGCGGCTCACCAAGCAGCTCAATCGGGTTGAACGTACCGAGGAAGCTTCAGCCGCCTAGAGTAACGATGCCCAAGACACCCCTACGATATCCGGGTGGCAAATCCCGTGCTGTAAAGCACATTCTGCCACTCATCCCCGAGGATATAACGGAGCTTTGTTCTCCGTTCCTCGGGGGTGGGTCGGTGGAGCTTGCTGTAGCTGAACGAGGAACGCCAGTCCACGCTTACGACATCTTTGAGCCGCTTGTGTGGTTCTGGAATGCCCTCTTGACAGACCCCCGATTGCTGGCGGTTTGTGCCGATTCCTACCGAAAAGAGCATGCCGACTTTGAAGGAAAAAGAGGTCTTTTAAAAGAAGACTTTAGGCGCCTTCGGGATGAGCTGAGAGAGGAAGGCCGCTTTTCCTACGACAACGCAGCCAAGCTCTACGCTATCAATCGCAGCAGCTTTTCAGGGGCAACGTTCTCTGGGGGGTGGTCAAAACGAGCATCTTACGCTCGTTTTACGGATAGCTCAATTGATCGTATTTATAATTTCCGAGAGTCCAACATGGCAGTAAGCTGTGAGGGCTTTAAAACTTCAATTAATAGGCACCCTGACGCATTCCTATATTGCGACCCGCCATACTTGCTAGGTGCTGACAAGGACAAGCTATATGGCGATAGGGGCAATACGCACGCAGGCTTTGACCACAGAGCCCTGTATGATATACTCAGCGAACGAACCAACTGGGTATTGTCATACAACGACTGTCCCGAAATACGAGACCTATACGAGAGCTATGAGGTTTGCGAAGCTGAATGGGCTTACGGAATGAAGAATGTAGGTGGAACCAAGATGGACAAGTCATCAGAAATATTAATCATCAATAAGGAGACATAATGGCTAGAGTTTCAAAAGCCAAGACAGGAAAGCTGTCTTTGGCGGATATGAGAAATCTTATTAATAAGAAGGCGGGAATGAATGTCGCCCACGATCTAACAAAAGAAAACCCCACGGAAGTTAAAGACTGGATTCCAACCGGCTCCCGCTGGCTGGACTCAATCATCTGCCGCGGCAAGTCAGCGGGCATTCCCGTTGGCAAGACGACAGAGATCGCCGGTCTAGAGGCGACAGGCAAGTCATACATGGCTGCGCAGATTGCCGGCAACGCCCAGAAAATGGGGATCGACGTAGTTTACTTTGATTCAGAGTCAGCCATCGATCCGACCTTCCTTGTGAAGGCTGGTTGCGACCTAGAGCAACTTCTATATATTCAAGCCGCGTCTGTGGAGTTCGTTCTAGAGACTATCGAG
>Ga0209349_1000306_pt1 | contig 27250 bp, 38 predicted proteins | sample ETNvirnome_2_130_FD_184067 | JGI IMG/M metagenome (GOLD analysis project Ga0209349, IMG submission 184067) | Marine viral communities from the Pacific Ocean - ETNP_2_130 (SPAdes) (version 2) | ecosystem: Environmental > Aquatic > Marine > Oceanic | place: Pacific Ocean | collected 2013-06-22
GTATTCGTTTAGTTGTTTAGCAGTAGCATCTTCTACTTCCTTTTCATATTTTGTTTTATCTTTACCTTTAAAAACTTCCTTCCTATATGCCCATGACCCTGGAAACATATTAGGTTTAGATACATTAGATCCTTGAGCATCTGTTATTCGACATTTTATAGGATCGGAATATCTCCACCCCCCAGAAGCATCTTCTACGGCATCAGAAAGTTTTATTTGATAGTGACCGAAAGGCACCATACGATTTTTGTTTGGATTTTGGTTTGGAGGAGATCCGTTCCAATCCAATCTTCTAGGCCAAGTAGTTCTTCCTGCATAGTCAGGAGTATAACCTACTAGAACTGAGTCCGTTTTTGCATCGTTTTCTTCTTTTACCGCATCAAAATTTTCTCCGTAAGCGTCCTGATACCAATCGCTATAAGGAGAATCCAAAAAATCGTCTTTTGTTTTTAATTCATCTAAATCTACAGAAAAGGCTTCCATAGCCATACCTTCCATAGAAGCATGTTTTAAAAATCTATTCTCAAACTCTACTTCAGGATCTATAAACTTTATCACAAAAGTAGGAGCATTTCCTCCCGCACCACCATCTCTATAACCATAGCTATGCTCAAAACTTACTATATTTCTAGGACTTTGATATCCAAATAAATATGCTTCAGGATGACCCTTTACATAAGTAGTAAAATCTCCAAAATCACTACTCTTTTTGAAGATAAAATCTACAGCACTTGCCTCAAAAGATACTAAAACATTAGCTCCTACGGTGCCTCTTTGAAAGTCCTGCAAAACTTAGTCCTTAGGTAATAGTAGCTGATTTCCTACTTTTAGAGCTTCAAAAGGATCATTAAGACTATTAATAATCATTAGCTTCCACCACGAATCAGTATCTCCAAAAAATAGTTGTGAAATAAGATCAGGTCTAGCTTCGTATCCTGCGGGAACTCTACCTAAAGCAAACTCTCCTTTGGATGCGTCCTTAATGTAATTATCAAAGGATTCACTTCCTAAAGTAGATATAACTGTTTTCCCCTTATGAAAATAGGTAACTGCTCCTTGTTTATACCTTGAAGTTTCTAAAGGATTTGCGTTTGAATTTGAAAAAACCATAATATTGCTCTTAACTGTTTAGTATAGGAAGAACATCTAAAGTTCCACCAATTTGATTATCGTTACTAGTTAAAACAGCTTCCCAACCAGCCAAATTTTCTCCCTCAATAGAATTAACTTTAGAAGCATTAAATTGACCAAAATCTCCTGCTCGTATTTCTTTTAATTCCATATCTATTTTTATTACTCTAGGTATCATAGTATCTTTATCATACCCCGTGTTTGGGTCGAAAGCTATACTATAATTAGTAACAATACAAGGAATATTCCTATAAAGTATTCCATGAGTCAGTTTTACAATAGGAGGACCAAATACGGGGTTCTGTACATTATTATAGACTGAAGATCTAATTATATCAATCCAATACACTAATAAATCCTTAATAGTATCACTCCCGTCCACCTTAGAATCATGCCACCACGCTTCATATCCTTCTGGTGTAAGAGGATATCCTAATTCTTGTAATGGAAGTCCTTCTGTCTGTCCAACAAAAGGAGTAGGACTATATTTTTTAGTGTAATCAGAAGATTTAGGACCAATCGCATCATACGCTCTTCCTTGGGATCCAGCAAAAAAAGATTCTTTAGCTTCTTTTGTTCCCATAGTTTTAGGAGATAGACGACCTCTATCTGTATTTAACATAGCAGCTAAATGGGGAAGAGTTAAGTTGAAAATAAGATTAAACCCTCTAGCATCTGATCCTAAGTAAGCAAACAACTCACTAGCTCTGCTTGTCGGTTTATAGCTTGCGTATCTTGCTGTTTTAGATTCTCTAATCTCGGGATCTTCAAAGAAAGGAAGTCTCAATATTCTAGGAGGAGCCGTAGGATCTATTTCGTTTGGATATTCAAATTGAAGATATGATTTTTGTTCTAATAAAGAACTTTTAATCAAGTTTGTTTTCATAGATTCAGCAGCGGTAGTCATAGATCTCACTACACCGTTCCTAATTCCAATTCTAGTTTCCTCCATCCCTACAACGGTATTTCCATTAAGATCCATAAATCATCCCCCTTCTGCTGTTTCTATACTGTTATTTGCTGCCATCTCTGCTGTATTTACTTCAATACTTTCATTAGTTTTATTACCAGCCTCAATAGCACCAGCCAGTTTATCTATTGAAGCTTTCATAGAACCTCCATACAGTTGATCTTTCATTGCTGACCTAAGTTCTTCATTTGTAATTCGCAAATAAGAAGTAGACTTATTCATACCTTCATTAAAAGCACCAATTTCAGCCTGTATTCTTTCTTCCTGTCTTTTATGTAAATCATCTCTAATAGCTTCATCTCGTTGATAAGCTCGTTGTTCTTGTCTTTTCTTCCAATATTGTAACCCTTCCCATGCAAGAACTCCAACAGTTAATATTTGTCCTGCTACTGGAACCATATTAGCTGCGGCTACTCCAGCTAATCTTTTCCCCATAAAACTCCCGAATGTTTTAGCTGCGCCCCTACCAAATATTCGCTTTACTCCTGGACCTATAGCTTTACTAGTTCCTTTTAATAATCCAGATGCTCCTTTAGAAAGAGCCCTATCTAATCCAGATCCCTTTCCTAAAAATTGACCAAGTTTGCCTACTCCAGGTATCTTTTTAAACATCTTACCCATTCCTCCGTCTGGAATCATCTTCGATACTCCACCTAAGAGGTCTTCAGTTTGAATAACATACATGGGGTTTCCTTGAGTTCCTAGCTTACCTCCTCCCATGCCGAGAATACCTCCCCCTCCTCCTTTATCCTTTCCGAAACCATACTTAAAGGCTCCAAATATACCTTTATCTTTACTAAATAAAGTAGTAATCATGGGGAGTAACCCAGCAGCTAAACCAGCCGCACCCATAGCTCCTGCTCCTCCTATATCGGCTCCTAGCCCCATAGAAGCTCCTCCAAGACCCACACCAGCCAACCCTAAACCACCAGCCATACGCATAAGATCAGGACCACCTTTTGTGGTTGCTCCTGCTAACATTCCTCCAAGACCCCTCTTCATAGCAACCGCAGCAGCGGATATCATTACACCTTTAAGAATTCCTTGAAGGATAGGAACAAACTTTTTAACTTGATCAACAAGTACAGGTATATGTTCTGAGAGAGAAACTTTAATAGGAGTCATAATCTCATCTTTAAGTAGAGTTAATGTTTTATTCCATTCTTGTGATATTTCTACTTCTTTCCTTTGCTCATCAGTCATGGCTTCTTGTTGCTTAAACAACTGTAAAGCAGCAACGGCACCTTCTCCGTATAGCCTACCAAGCTGATCCATAGCTACCGTCATGTTTACCCCATTTGATTGCATTTCCGAAACAATTCCTTGTAATCGAGAACCTTGTTTCATCGCCGCTTCACGCAACATATTGGCATTAACATTTCCTGTCATTACTTCATGCTGTATATCTTGAACTCCTCCAAGCACAGCTTGAGAAACAGCAGCACCTCCAACTGCGGTTAAAGATTTTGTAAATTGCGCTACTAGTTTTTCATTTCCAGCACCCGCTTGGGCAGTAAACTCTGTTACTGCGTTAGTCATATCCTCTCCAATACCTAATGCAGCAAAGGTTCCAAAATTACTAGCAAGTGCATCCAATCCAGCTACCAAACGATCAGTAGATATCCCATACTGCTGACTGAGAAGAACCATATTTTTAGAGGACTTATCAACAGCAGCAGCATCCATACCTAAATGCGTCTCCATCCTTCTCTGCGCTCTAATTAATCCAGTAGTATTTCCTCCTAAAGCCTCAGTACGAGCCGCAGCTATAGAGGTATGCTTTCCTAAATCTTTCATACCAATATCAGTTTGCTGCATGGTAGTTTTAAGGTTAGCAGTAAAACCACCCATAGCAGTACTCATATCACCTGGGAATTTACCAATTACTTCATCAACCTCCATCCCCAGTTGAAGGGCTGAGTTTTGGGTCTCCATTGCTGTCTGCAATCCTTCTCTTAAAGCAGTTGATAATAAATTAATAGGACTAGCAAAATTTTTAATATCGGTTGAAAATTTCCCCCCCAGGGTGCCTATGGAATCATGGAGACTCCCCATCGTACCCCGTACAGTTTTCTCAGAAGCAGAACGACCTTGTAAAGCTTTACTATTTGCTGCTAATGCCTTTGCTTGCCTACCATAAGCAGGATTACCTTGAGCTAAAGCTTTATTTAAATTAGAAACAGCTTCTGTTAAGGCCAAACTTGCTGCTACAGCTTGTTCATCATTCTTCTGGGGCATTTTCGGTTTCCTCTCTCTCTGAAATAGCTTTTTGTGCTTCTGTTAGATTTATATTCCAACAAAACTCCATTCTATCTAATCTATAAGTTCTATAAACTCCTGATCCTAATACTGCAAATAATCCCTTCTTTACTTTTTGAGATATATTTTTTAGCTTCTTCCTATTTTTATATAGGGTTTTAAGAACAATATCAATAACTGCCTTAGAGGAATACTCAAGTCTGAAGCAAGCTACGATAACAGCATGAGTAGTTCTGGTCCTCCTAATTCCTTGAGGTTCGTACTTTGAGGCAACAACTAAAATAACTCGTTCTCTACCACCAGCAAACCTGCCCATAGTACTCCTCATCTGACCACCAGGAGTATAATTAAATATTATTATCTCTCCAGGTCTAAATCTGCTAGTTAGTCTGGGTATTCTAGCAATTATAGTACTAATCTCTTGTTGTTCAGAGAATATAACCTCAGACGGTGCCCGTTCTGGGGAATAACTTTTTAAAAATTCTTGAATTGTTGGTGAAAATTGAGTCATGGGTTTCTATCATATTATATATATATTCAAACATGAATGACTCTCTAGATATAGAAATTATTGATTTTATTGATTTAATAAATCATACATTGAGTAATTCATTTATTGAGTTATGGAGATATAAGTATTCTGAAAAATTTATAAAGCACTTTCAAATAAAAATACTTCATTCTCTTTCTAACCAAAAACCTCTTAAACTTAAATCTTTGTATGTTTACTTAACAAAGAAATGTAAGTACTCTGAGGAGCAGGTTGATAACTTCTTTGATTCTATAAATATAGATCTTTACAGACCCCTTATAACAGGAAAAATAAAATGATTAACTTCTTAAAAGATATGGCTTTGGCTAGGTGGATTTCTAGCGATGCGTTTGAAGATTCTTTAGATTGGACTTGGCAAGTCATCTACTTCATTATTTCGTTAATGTTCTTTTATGTTATCGCTTCTACTGTTTGGATTGTGAATTTTTCTTAGCTTCATCTAGTCGTTTCTCGACTATGTTAGCTGGATGGAATAAAGGGCAAACATACTTGTACCCACACCAGTTACAGTACTGGTTCTGATTAGGGCACATATCAGCGTTCTTGCTCTTCCTAATCTTCCAGACCTCATCGACTTTCTTCCGCAGATAAGCAGCTATCTGTGCGTTTGAATAGTTTACTGATACCAAAGTATCTGTGAGAGGATAGTAGTGGGCTACTGTAATATTCTCTATGGGTGTTTCATACAGTTTATGAACCGCAAAACAGTATCCCTGGAGTTGATCGTCTTGAAACAGATCAAACTTAGTTTTTTGTCTCTTACTTGTTTTGTAATCAATAACCAAGTAACCTCCATCCTTTCCTCTAATCACCCTATCAATGATGCCATTGACAGAGATATCGTCTTTAACGGTTACTTCATACACTTGCTCAGTAGCCCCTGCTTCGGCAAGTTTAGAATTGAAGTTTAGGAAATTTCTTAGACAGATATCAATCTTAGGAGTGTAGGAAGAATTAAACTTATATTTACTCTTCTGTTCCTTAGCGTGTCCCTGTAACTCTTCTAGAGTTTTACAAGCAACACCCTCTTCTAAAATTTTATGGATGTAAGATCCAAAGTGAAGTGCGTCCCCATTTGTCTGATCCTGAGGAACTCGTTTAACATAGCGATATAAATATTTTAGCTTACACTCTAAAAATGTGTTCGCTTTCGACTGTGATATAGTGGTACAAAACATGATAGCCTCCACCGTAATTATAGAGTACTTAACTTCAAAATTTGAAGGTATAGGTAAATTCTCATCTAATGAGCAAGAATTCTTAATTCCCTCTATATTTAGAGATAATGATTCTCGACTTAAACTAAGTATTAATGTTGATACAGGGCTGTGGCAAGATTTTCTTTCTAGTGAGACTGGTAATTTTATTCAACTCTACTCCATTCTTGAAGGAAAGAGTTATCATGCTTCTGAATCAGAACTCTTAATTAAGAGTCTCTTTAAAAATGATACCAAAAGAATCCCCCAGATAAAAGAAAAGATTAACAAAGAATCTAAGTTCTCTTCTAATCTTATAAAAATTAATAGTTCCTCCTGTTACTCAGAGGAACCCCTAGTCCAAGAAGCGTGGTCTTTTCTTTTTGAAAGAAAATTATTAGATTTAAAAGAAGATAAACTTTTCTATTTTGTAGAAAAAGAAGGAAGGTACAAGAATAGGCTGATCATTCCTTTTTTAAAAAATGAGGTAATGTTTTATTTCCAGGCCAGAGCCTTAGGTGATGCTTTCCCCAAATATCTTAATCCGTCCGTAGACGAAGACATTCTAAAGCCTTCTACCATACTATACCCATATGATGAGGCAGGAGCTTCCCTAGTCGTCTGTGAGGGACCTTTCGATGCTATCTCTCTACAGTTACAAGGAATTAATGCTACCTGCACAATGGGCTGTAGTGTCTCTGAGATTCAGATGGAAATACTTAAAGACTTTGAAGGGGAAATCATTTTAGGGTATGACAACGATACAGCAGGATGTAGAGGGATTCAGAAATTCGATAGATTACGCAAATGCAAGATGTTGGGAGAGATCTCTGTATGCACTCCTCCTCCAAGATTCAAGGACTGGAATGAGGCTCATGTAAAGGATTTTGATCTAAAGAAGTGGATAGACCAAGAATCAGTTAAGTACGATTACGAGTATAAGATTCTTAATTCTCTTTAGAATTAATTAAAAGGGTCTCCCCCACCTCTTTTACACCACGGTTCAACTTCTCTACATGTTTTCTTTTGTGGATCTTTACCTCCAGGCCAAGAACTAGTAGAATCCATCCAATCCAGCCAAGAAATAATAATGTTATCCTTTTCTGTATTCGTGAACTTCAGATCTTCCCCAGCCTCATATAGCAGTTTAGCCCAATCAGGCATACTATTATACTTTCCTGAACCTGTAATAGTCCCCCCTGCCCGTGGGATAAACCATTCTTGGAAAACATTGCAGGGTCTTCTAGTACACTCATTACATTCCTTAGAAAACCATAGGTCTAGGGTAACCACATCGGTTTGTTCTGCCCCTCCAAACCCCGCATGTTCCCCTTGGACACCCCACTCACCATTGGACCAAGAAGCAGGATAAGAATCCGTAGCACAACTCATCTTTTCCTTCCCCCAAGCAGTATAAGAAAACACTCCTGAAGCAATGTCTTTATAAATCTGTATTGACATCCACCCTGCATGAATACAAACACAATTAGATTCCTTTCCTGATTTCTGATCACTAGTATTTTGGGCTGCCTCGGCTATGTACTTTCGTCTAGCCATAGCCGTTTGCATAAGGTATCCGTTAGGTATATTAGCCATAATAAACTCCTTAGAGTATCACTAGGGTAGGATTCCAGTCTGGACAGTATATCTGAGCCACAGTATTAACTGAAGCATTAAATTGTGAGAGCCAAGTAGCAGAGGTATCCTGTCCGTTTGGTAAATCATACTGACCTGGGAGATACGCTGTTATAGAATCTATAGTGTGATTACATACCCCTTCTTCTCCATCTATTCCAGATACCCTAGTATATCCAGCAGAAACAGTATACAGAAGTCCAGATGTACCCCAACCCCCTGAAACACTATCTGAGAAATAATCTATATCGTGAAATAAAGTTAATCCACTCGCAAAAGAATGATCTCCTATTTGTTTGCGAGTAGTTACATCCATATGATATAGAATCCAAGAACCTTTTATGGATCCACATGAGGATGCTATTAAGTCGTCTTGCCACTCCCACACTCTTTCCCACCACCCATTTAGCGTTTGGGTGGTTTCTGTCCATATCATGTACCCAGTACTGCTGGTGTTTCCAGAAGTACTCATACCCGTTCCAGGTCCATACCTGTTTACGGCTTGTATAGGGTGGAAGGGATCGTCGGGCATTGAGGGCATAATATATTTCTCCTATTATACTAATATATAGTTTTAAAAATTAGAAGAAATATATTATTTTACTATAAAATGGAAAAGAGGACTAAGAATTAATTCATCAATTAAATTAAATTTAATCTGAGCAGTATATGTTCCTGTTACTGATCCACCACCACTAGCAGAAAGAACTGTTTGAATAGAGGTAGTATCTAAAGGAAATACTACAGTATTGTCAGTTGTAATACTGACAAGTCCACTTACTGTTGCATTATCAAAAGCAGAAACAGTTACCCTTGACGGTAAATTCACATCTTCATTTAATTTTACAATTTCTACTTGAGCGTTTGTTATAGCAGACTCTTTAAATATATTAATAACACCCTGATCTATATTTCCATTTTCTACTGTAATATCGTTTGTAAATTTAAGATTAATTTTAGATCCTATTTTTATGTGCCTATTTGCTAGGTGAGTCCTAGTTTGTAGTAGAAGAGGCTCTGTTAAAGTAAAAACAGTATCTCCATATAAATGGAAATTATTTATAAGAGTTTGAAAGCTACTACCTTCTGCTATTTTTACTGTCCAAATATCTACAAAATCATCAACAGAGGATGCTGTATTAGATAAAGCTGATCCTTGCCAATCTCCACTTAAACTAATAAGTTCATCTAGAACACAAACATAAGTCCCTACACCCGTTCGATAAACACTACTTGCAAAGTTATCGTTGGTTGCAGTATACTCCTCAGGATCGAAAGCATCAAAATCTACATCGGTAATATCCCCTGACGGAGCAAATCTCATGTACGGACTAGCTGTTGATAATACTAACCCATCAGACCCTATGGTAGTTGCGATATTATTAGCGTTAAGATCAGACTTTTTAAATATCATTACAGAGCTTACTTGATATGGATCAATGTATACTCCGTCATTAACAAAAAAAGTTTGCAATCCCACTCGCTGAAGAACGGTTGGTCTATTTCCCCTATCTACTAGATTGTGCCCGTTTAATTTCATTTTCTTCTCTTTTTAATTCTTCTTTAAATAATTTTAAGAACGCTGTTCTTTCAGTTCTGGTAAGCTCTTTTACATCTTTATAGGTAAACCCTACCCTATGCACAAGTATATAGGCTTCTAAAAGCAATTCATCTAGATCAAGTGTTTGATCTAACTCAGCGTAAAAAAATCGGTGCCGATAGGCAACTCCGAAATTTGGATATGACCACAGCTATCACACTTTACTTGGCCTTTTGTATCCAAACCATAATCAGAACCAAAAATATCATTCATTAAAAGATGTACATCTTTTGAAGGTAATTTTTGAATAACTTTACTAATAACAGCTTTATTATCATGTCCATCAATAGACACAACAAATCTCCATAAATTATCCATTACTTTTGCACTATTTGTAATATAAACTTCGTCTTGCACTCTGGGGAAACGGACCTTTGCGGTCTTTCCAATAGCTTCAAGAAAAAGATCTCTAGGATCTTCTAAGTCTTCTGGAATAAGTTTTATTCTAAAACTTCCTATATCGTAAGTAACTACATTTTTATTATTACAGGCATCACATATAAGATTTACACTATAATTGCTTCCAAAAGATACTTCTCTAATCTTCATTAGTAAATAAAGTTTATCAAATTGAAGAAGCTGAGTAACATCAATATTTGACACGCATCTTGTCAAAAGAATATTAATAGAGTCTTTAGTAGCAGCCTGAACGATTGCCTTTTCGTCTGAAAAATTCATAGGTCTAATTTTAATCCCTTCTGCTGGATCTTTCAAACTATAAAATTTTGATCTAGAAGGTAAATCTATAACTTCTTCTAGTTCAGAAGGTAAATTTTCTAATATGTTATCAACAGCTTCCGCTACATCAGGCTGCTTACTCAATGTTGTTTCGTTTTCCATAATAATATCCTTATAAGAGGCAAAGTCTATCTATAATAGTAGAAATGAAGATACATGTAGGAAATTTAAAATCTAAAATTGAAACAGATAATCCTCAATTACTTAATGCTTTAATACAGCTATATAGTTTTAAAATTCCCGGATCTGAATATTCTCCAAGATATAAAAGCCACAGGTGGGACGGTAAGAAAAGATTTATCTCTGGAGGGGGTATTTTTAGAACAGGCTTACTGTCTAAAGTAATAAAGGATCTAGAAAAAATTGATTGTACTCCCGAAATAACATATTCTTATAAAAAACAGATTACTCACGGTTATTACGATATTGATAATTTTTCCTTTTACGATTATCAAGAAAAACTTATAAAAAAAGCTTTAGAGTGCCAACGAGGAGTAGTTAAGTCTCCTACTGGTTCAGGAAAAACTTTAATTATGGCAGCCCTCGTAAAAGCATGGGCTGGGAAGAAGATGGTGTTATTATTCAATGCAAAACAATTACTCACACAAACTTATAAATTTCTTACTGATACCTGCGGAATTGATAATGTTGGCCTATGTTACGGCGAAGGTTATATTTATGGGGATATTATGCTTTGTACGGTCCAAAGTATCGAAAAGATCCTGGACACTCATCTTAAAGAAACTGAAGTGTTGATGGTAGATGAGTGTCATGAATTTGCTAACGGAAAACTTACCTTAGCAGCTATAAGAGCTTTTCCTAAGGCAAAAATTCGTTTAGGATTTACCGCTACACCACCAAGAGAAAATATAGCTAGATATAATCTAGAAGGAGCCCTTGGAGAAGTTTGGGAAATAGTTGAAACTTCAGATTTAGTAGAGTCAGGAAAATTGGCAAGACCTATCATTCAATTAGTTGACAGAACATATGCGGCAAGTGGGGCCGATGAAGATTTATCCTATTTAGAAGTATATGAACAATACATCATTGAAAATGATATTAGAAACAAAATAATAAGAGAGATTGTAGATGACATTAAAAGAAAAAATAAAAGAGCCCGTATCCTTATTCTTACCAAGTCGCTTGATCACGGAAGAACCCTGGAAGACCTATGTGGAAGCAACTGCGAATTCCTGGAAGGGGCTGATTCGGTCGGAGAAAGGTATAACGCTATATCTAGATTCAGAGGATGCGGAGAGTCTTCTATCCTCATTGGCACTAAAATACTCCAAACAGGGATTAACATTGAAGAAATAACCCACTTTATCAATGCCAGAGGAATGAAATCTGAAATAGCTACCTTACAAGCATTAGGACGAGCCTTAAGAAGACACGATAGCAAAGAAGTAGTATATATCTATGATTTCCTAGATAAAGAAAAATATTTACTAGAACACTCTAGAGCAAGAAAACGACATTATCAAAATGAGGGACATGAAGTTATAATTTTATGAAAAATCTAAATCAAATGAAAAAAGATAAATATGTATTTACATCTAATGAGAGATCAAAAATTGATTCTTTATTAGAAGATCTTAAGTTTATAAAAACAAGAGAAATTTCAGAAGAAGGCCATAAAAGAATATTAAATATTTATAGAGAAATTTCTATTCTTAAAGAGCAATATACTCAAAGATTTATAAATTTGTTAAAACAAGGACATATGATAGATTAGCTTTTCTTCTCGCAGCAGTCTTCGCTTAAAACGACCTTTTCTGCTTTGCCCTTCTTAGCCTTCCTCATTCCCTCCATACGGTCTCCCCAGTCTCCACGATCCATACCGCGCATTCTCTCCATAATCGCACCACGGGGGCTCCCAGAGCGTCCACGGTCCTTTCTCATGTCATTGACCTGCACAAGGAATAAAAATCCCACCATGGCAAGTAAAATGTTCTCTTTCGTTAAGTATTTCATATTAGTTATCCAAGTTGGGAATTGTTATATTGGGGTTTCCCATTTTTAGTTTAAGACCCCAGTTTTCCATATCTCTCTTGGTCCATTGGTCTTCCAACTTTCCTTCCAGCATATCTAGCTTATAATTAATATTAGTAAGCTGAGTACTTATCCAGACCACCCCTCCACAGAGAGCGAGTACCATACCTAATGGCATTAGTGTGTCCTTTGTTATAAATGTTTTTTTATCTTGTGTCATTAGGTTTTTCCTTTAATTTATCCTCTTACAGGTGAATGTAGAGCCTTTATTCATTAAAACTGTATTGTCTCCATCTAATTTACAGGTATAGTTATCTGCTGCACAATACCCCACCCATTTGATCATTATATCATGAGGATCTATATTGGTTCTGATTCTCTGTAACTTATCAATCTTTTCTATCTCAGTACCTCCTAGACCATCAGTTTGTACTATAGAAGTTGTAACATCAGTTGGGCTGGCCCCAACTACAATACTTCCTTGCATCTCAAACTCATACCAACCAGCGTTAGCTATAGTGAAATAACTTTCAGTAGAATCCCAAGTTATATTGTGGGCAGCAAGTTCTGTAGTTGCTTGACTGGATCCTGAAGCAAAATAATATGGAGTAGCGGTATTCTGTCCATCATCAGCAGTAACTTCAACAAAAGACCACGGAGGGGGAACTGGACAAGAGCTTACTGTAATAGAAGAAGAATCTAGTTGGACGCTGGCATTGACATGAGAACTAAGCGAAGTCCCTACAGATAAGTCTCTAACTAAAATATCATTATTAGATAAAAATAAATCTCCCGCAGCTAAATTCCCAATAGGAACATCACCGATTGGAACATCTACGCCAGTTCCACAAACAACATAACCTAGACCCGCAGGAGCAGCATCTATAGTAGAAAGAACCTCTGCATTGTTTAGTCCTGATTGAGAAGTTATTAAATTATCAGCGTCTAGATTTATAGTTAAAAAATAAGGGGTCGTTGTCATGTAAGTACTCTTTAACCATTATAGTCTACTATTCATCGGAATCATCAAGAGGTCCTGATTTAGGTGAAATATCAGATAAAAGGTCCTCTAAATCTTTCATTGCTTCTTTAAAGTCTTCCTTACTTATTTCTTCTTCAGGCTCTGCTGGTGCCTCTTCTTCTTCTTCTTCAGGATCCTCTTCCATAGGATCAGGCTCTTGTGGAGTTTCCTCCCCTTCTTCAGCTTCTTGCTCCCCCTCTTCTTCCTCTATAGAATCCTCAGAATCTTCGTATTCTATATGAGTTAAAGTTTCTAAGCTATCTTCTACATCAGCAGAGTAAGAATCATCAGACCATTGGTTGATTAACTCTTCATCTTCAAATAAAGAAGAAATATTAGCTGATTCAAAGATAAGTTTTAAACAATCATTAACATCAAGACTTTGAACTCCTGATTTCCCTTTAAGGATCTCAACAAATTCTCTAATAACTTTCTTTTGTATAGATTTTTTAGGAGAAACTCTTGCAAGGGTTTCTAAAACGACTACCTGAGTATTAATAAGACTCTTAAAAGAAGGAACTTCTTTAAGATTTTGAACATTAATACCGTATTTTTCATTTAAAATTGAAAGAAGTTCTTCTTTTACAGGCTTTTTCATCTCAAAAAGAGTAGAAACATATTTTTTAATATGTACCTCAGGGATTTCAACACTCTCCGAAATCATTAAAGAGCTTTCAATAGCCTCTCCTAAGCTTTTTTTACTTACAAAAGCTAAGTAAGGAACTTCTTCTATGGCTTCTCCTAAACTTTCCTGAATTTTATTATGATTTTCTTCATAGAGAAGACCAGCTAAAGCCTTTACTTTCTTGCTTGTAGCCCAAGAAGCATTAAAATCACTTTTAGACTCTAATAATTCCTTTTTAACAAGCTCTTGTCTACAAATCATTTCGTATATTGATTTATTATTTGTATCTGATACTCTGAAGGTGCCTGACTCCTCTAAAGTAATATAATTAAGTCTTTTGATATTAAAAGCTTTAGCTACCGTATTAGATAATTTAATACCATTTACTATTTCAGGAATCTCTAAAATAGAATCTGAATTCTCTTGTAAGAATTCTGCGATATCAGGAGCTAATTGAACGAAATTATGAAATTCAGGTGTAGAAAGAATATCATTTGAATCATTAAACTTAATACTTTTCTCTTGAAGTTTTCTTCTAGTAGTATCAAATTTAAATCTACTTTCCCAACTTTCTAAAATATCAGAAAAAGAACTCTGTGCATTAGGGAAGTTGTCTGTATACAGGGACTCTACAAATAAAGAAATTTTATTATCAATTAAATTATCAAATTTATTTTCATCTGAATATAGATCAAAGTCCTCTACAACAATAAAATCAAATTTTATGCCATCCTTAAAAGAATAGTCGCCAGAGACGATCTTTTTACTTTCAGTTAAGTAGGATACTCTTGCATTCTTATCATCAATAGAAAATAAAACAGTATTTTCTCGTAACGATCTTCCCAAATAATCTCCTAATCTTAAGAGGTTACTTAGCTTTCTATCTCTATTTTCGAATATATGATCATACATCAGTCGATTCCTTTAAATTAGTATAAATTCTTTTTAGAATTCTAACCTTACTACTATCTAGGTTTTCTGTGAGCATTATTTTTCTAAGTCTACTTATTTTTTTATCTTTAGACTCTGGGAGGGGAGGAGGCTCCCCTCCTCCTGCACCATTTTGTAGATTATCCTGTTGGGCTGCTAATTGCTCTTCTCCCACAGCCGCGCTTTCATCTTCAATAGCTTGAAGTGTAGTTTCTATTTCTGCATCTGACATATGGTAATATTCTTTATATATCTGTGATTTAGGAAATAAGTTTAAACCAACGACTTGCTGAACTACACCCGCTTTTTGAGCATCAATATCTAATTTTCTCTTAGTAAACATATCAGAAGGATCTGGTAATTCAATACGAAGATCCTTAAGCATGGTTTCAGGGAATCCTAATAATCTAAGGTGTTTTTTAGCTAAATTCTCTAATCCAATTTCTATACTGTGCTGAACTCTAATAATAGTTCTAGCAAATTTTACATCTAATTGAGAGAGATTAGCTTTTCTCTCAGGAGACTGATCTTTTTCTACGATATAATCTTTGGGGACTTTAAGAACGGCAAGCAATTTATCTCTAAAGTACTTAACATCGTCAACTTCTCCCAGATTTTCTGCTCCTCTAAGAGTTTCAATTTTTGTCCCCCCTCCTTGTCTTGTAGGAACAAAGAAATCCTCATCCATAGAAAGCGGGTTGTATCGTTCATCGACTGATCCTTGTTGTTGATTGTAGTATTTTTCTTTTTTGAATTTTTGCTTTAATTTTTCTATAAAAATCTCAGCCTTATTTGTAGGTAAGTTACCTACATCTACATAAAAAATACGCCTTTCGGGTGCCCGTGCTAATCTATAGATAATCATAGCATCTTCCATCATCTTGAGAGAACGGAAGATTCTAACTGCCAAGGCTGCAATAGACTTACCATAGGGATAAAAATAAGGGTCTGAAGTAAATAATCTAAAATGAATAATTTGGTTCTTATCTAAAGTAACATACTTAGCACTCTGCATGGCTTCACCCTGTAAGCCATAAGCACTCCAATCTCCCTTGTCTGGGATTTCCTGCAAAAAGTCCGTTAAATAGCCATACTCATTCTCTACTCTCAATATAAAATGAGGATTTAGAATTTTTAATCTCTGAATTCCTCTATCAGGATGATTAACATCTGTTATAGCCTCACAAAAAGCATCTCCATACTTAACAGTATTCCTCACAATATCCCAATAATATCTATTTAATTTTATATCTCTAAATAAGTTTTGTATAGTCTTTTGTACTTCCGTATGATCAGATAAGACAGTCCAGCGTTCCCCTTTAGTATTTCTTTGAGTAGCATCATCAGAATAAATATCAAAAGCAGCCGCAACCTCTGGATATTCATCCATAGATTCATATTCTTTATATCTTTTTTGTCTATTACGCTCTAATTCAGGTAAGGTTACTGGTCTAGTAGAATTTAAAGCTGCCATACCCGCAGGACCAGTAGGCTTAATAGTGTCTGCCTGTGTTACGGTATCTCCTGCAAGAGGAGCAGGTTCTACTAGCTGATCAACCCCGTTGTCATCTTGTCTAGCAATATAAGGAGCCGCTTTAGTGGCAAAGAATCTAGCTAAAAACTTCCCTAAGCGTCCTGTGGGATAAAAGTATGCTCCAAAAGCATTAGGAGTTCCCCCCCAATCTGTCTGACCAAATTCATCAATTCTTTCTGGATTTTTTAGTTTTTCATCAGCCATTTGATATCTTCCTCAGTTACTCCACCATAAGTTTTTACATGTGCCTTTTGCCTAGACATAGCTGCTGCTAATGGTTTATCTCTCTCTTTATTTAGTCCAGTTGAAACCTCTATCGGATCAGATTCAGATAAAGTAAAGAGAATATGAATAGTTAAAGCTAAACTCATAACTAAATCATCGTTTTTTCCTGTATCTGCCTCCGCTTTTCCGCTATTATTTATAATAAAAGTTAATAATTCATCCACCGTTCTTTTAGAGTTGATTTTAACAGCATTAATTCTAATAAATTCTTCCATTCTCGCTAATAAAGTTTCTCTATTTTTATTACTGACCTGTACTCCAAAATCTCCGTTGCTCTCCATCCAAAGATTTTCATATTCTAAAACATTAAAAAGCCAATCAATTAAGTTATTCCCTATAGTATTTCGTTCAACAATTACATTAGCCAAATTATAATAATTTCCTTCTGTAGCTATAATTTCAGCAAAATCATTGATAGGTGTTTTATTAGAATAAAACTCAGCTACCTGTTCTCCTGTGTACCTGTTTATAATATGAAATGCTGAATGATCTCTATCTCTACCTAAAGCTACATCTACTCCTATTACATAATCATAGTAGGGCTCTGGTTCTTTCCATACTCTCATTCTATTATTATACTTAATATCGTAATCATCGGACTGATTTTCAACAAGCATCTTAAGATTTTCACCATCTACATAGGTTGATCCTGTTCCTAAAAACTCACATTCATATTCTTGCAACCATTGACGCATGGGCATATTCTTTTTAGTAGTTTCTTCCCACTTATCAACAAATACTCCTTTTTTCTCCATCTGAGCGTATAACTTATCAAACCCTTCTTGTCTTTTATACTCTGGGTGACTTTCCCAGTTAATATCAATTGCATGAAAAGAGTTCTCGTTGTTCATAGCCTGAATATATTGGTTATGATACCAATTACCTACTCCATTAACTGTGGATAGAACAAACACCCTACCTCCCGTAGAAATAATGGGATAAACAGCAGCCCAAATAGTATCAACAAACTCAATAAAAGCAGCCTCATCAATAATCAACATAGATCCCGCCAGAGATCTACCTGATTGTTTACCAGAGGGTCTTGATTTTATGACGGAAGTACTCTTAAGTTTAAAGGTATGCTTATTACTTTCCTCTACTCCTGGCTTTAGGAACTCAGGAAGTTCTCCATACATAATCTTAATTCGTTCCAGTACCTCGGTAGCCTCTACATCCCCCTTAGAAAGGATTACAATAGTTTGGTGCTTCTTGAATAAAGCCATCCACAAGGAATACGCAGACGCTATGGTAGTACATCCTGCTTGCCTAAACTTCCTTAAAATATTGAATCTATTATTCTCTAGATTATGTACAATATCTCTCTGAAATGGGTATAGATCAAAAGGCACAAGCCCCCGCATTGGGTGTATAACTTTAATATAGTTGCAGAGGAAGTACATCGGATCTTCCTTACATTTTTTAAATTCTTCTAGTAATTCTTGTGCTTCCATAGTCTATTATATTATATGTCGGATCAGAAAATATATGCATTTATTTGTACAAGAAGTAAGCAGCTTACTGATATAACGCAAAGGTATTTACAGTATTTAGCCCTTTCCTCAGTAGAAGTAAAACTAATAGTAGGACAATCCTCTATTTTTGGAGGATATCTTAAAGCATTTAAAAAAACTAATCCTAATCCTGATGATATAATTATTCTCTCACATGATGATATTCAAATAAGATTGCCACTTCCTTCTTTAAAAGAAGTTTTAACTAAAAACATTAAAAATGATACTGGTTTTGTGGGTCCTGCTGGTACTACTTATCTGGGAAATGATTCTATTTGGTGGAATCAAGCAAGATGGGGTCAAGGTTACCATAGAGGAGAAGTTTTTCATGTTACAAAGGAAACACAACAACTAGATAAAACTGTTTATGGAAAAAATGGACAAGTAGTTGTATTAGATGGTTTGTTTTTAGCTGCAAAGGCTAAAGTATTAGAAGATGTAGGGCTAGAAAAACCAAAGTACCTAGAAGGAGAGTGGGATTTCTATGATATTCACTATACTTATTCTGCTCATCAGAAAGGATATATCAATAAAACAATTCCCCTCTCTATAATACATCATTCAAGAGGAGAACTCGCTGGAAGGGACTCCTGGCATCGCAATAGAGAACTATTTATTAAAAAAAATGAAAAGGAGTTTCCAATAGTATGTTAGATTTATTATTATTTTGTTTAGTCGTGTTTGGTACTGTTAATATTATTACAGTATCAAAGATAGGTGCCCCCTGGAGAAAAAAGGCTTCTGAAATAAATACAAAATTAGGAGACCTTTTTCATTGCCCTATGTGTATGGGCTTTTGGGTTGGCTTAGTACTTTCGTTCTGGAAGTCTCCAACGGATTTTATACTCTTTGACGCTATTTTAGGATCAGCCGCTGCCTGGATTATTTATTGTATCACTTGGAGCTTGGCTTTAAAAGATCCTCGTCTGTAGTCAGCAGCCGTTTTTACACCTAGCACAAGGTCTTAACATATATTTTTTAGTAACTTTCATCTATTACCTCCTGTCATAAGTTTACCATTCGCCATTCCTGATCCTGTGTCTTCTAATTCTATATCAGTAACTACTCCTGATCTTGCGATAAATCTACTTGATAAATAAGCATCATTATTTAATTTATCTAAAACCCCCGCTAACCCCGCGAAGGAGGTAAGAGTATCCCCTATTTGAGTACCATCTCTATTCCAAAATTGTAACCTGAATTTAGTTAGTGCAGGCATTTGCCAACAGGTCACAGTAACATCATTACCAAGTGAGCCTCCAAAGCCCCCATCACTTTTAGCTGTAAAAGTATAAGCTATATCCCCATCATTTCTATAGACTACTCTATAGGCATCTGACTCTCTTCTTCTTACCTCGTTGGTTCCTCTAAGAGGAGTTTTCACTCCTTGAGGAGTAGGATTATAAAACTGCACCTGTCAAGATCCTCTTCCATATTGCCCATCTTTAAGGGTGTTTTGGACATTTACATTACCATAAGTTAGGAAACAACGAACAAATGTTCCGTTAGCTGTTGTATCCGTCACTTCCGTTACCATATTGGTAATATTAACAGCCGAGACTCTATCTCCTATCCCTAAGACCAACTGTGCAACTCCATTATTAGGTTGGGCGATGTCTCCTAACATGCCAGAGCCATCAATCGCAGAAGCCCCCCCATCGACCATACCGCTAGGACCTGTAGGAACATTACCAGCCATACCAGAAGGTTCTAAGAGTATTACATTACTCCTAGAATCGCCACTACCAGCACTAGTAGCAAGGTTAACAAAATTACAACTTATTTCTGCCCCTGTGGAATCTGTTAAAGTAACTCCCGAAGTGAAGGTACTTTCTACTAAAAAGGTTTTTACAAATGGTCTGTATATTGTTCTCATGATAATTTCCTAAACTTTTCCTTGCCAGCCAGTACCACCTTTGCGTTTTTTCTTTCTGGCTGCTTTTTTAAATCTTTTTCCAAGATTGTATTGGGGACTTCCCACAGGACAATCAGGATTAGGCATTGGAGTGCATCTACCTGGACGCTTTACGGCTCCCTGCATCCAATCTTTTTTCTCTACGATCTTTTCCCCTTCTAGTCTTCTATATTGTCTTCTAAGTTCTTTAGCTTCTTCAGAATCTTTTTCACCCATTTTAAGTAATTTCATATGCTGTAAAGCTATTTCTTGCTTCCTACTTACTGGGGATTGTTTAATCTTTCTAGTTTCTAGAATGTGTTCTTTAATACGGTCTGTGTAATCCACTATTTACTTCTCCCACTTTCTTTTTTTTCCTAATCCAAATATACTAGCATCGTACTTCCCTGCTCTTTTAGGTCCAAGATTTATTTGAGGATGGATTTTTTCTCTTCTTTTCTTGGCTGCTTTAACATCAGCTTGAGGAGCGTTAGATTGTGACCCTCTGCTAGGAATCTTCTCCTTTCCTTTAGCATAAGCTTGTGCAATCTCAGTTTCAGCCCATCGAGTGGTAAGTGGTCCGTGCCCCTGTTTTGCCCTAGCTATTGCTCTAGGCCCCTGTGCAGCAGCAGCCCTATTATAAGCAGCCGCCCTTCTGTTTTCCCTATCTTTAAAATTTCCCATATACTTTGCTTCTAGTAAAACATTTATTAGTCGATCTTGAAAATTCATAGTGTGCCTCTGTATTATATAGCGTAGAAACCTAAGTTAGGACTTGCGATTTTTTATTTTGGACTCTTTTCTAAAAAAACTTAGAACACTCTTTCTAATTTTCCTGAATTTTATCCAATATTTTGGATTTCGATTTATAAAACCCTTATTTTTTCTATTCATCAACAGTAGAAGAGACACCTTCTATATCAAGGATCCAGTCAATTCCTTTAGCAACTCCGATTCCAGCACCAGCAACAAGCCCAAGCAAAACTACAAGTTCTGCTAAACTCATTCTATAAACTGAAAAAGGTGTTCTAAACCTGTCCTTGAAAAATAATGCCCATATTGGATTCATTTCTTATCTCCCTTTATCTCCTCTTCTTTCCCTTGTCCGTTCTCCACGATTCCCTTTAAAATCGTACTCAGATTCGTCACTACCAATGTGATGAGTCCCGCAACCACCGCAACATTGGATTCTGGTATGAATTTAATACTACCAATGAAGGCGAGGACGAGAATTAATAAGTACAGCCCTGCAAACTTAGCGAGGTGCTTAGAAGCAGTTTCCTTCGCGCTTTCTTTTATGAGTAATTCTCTAAATCTTGCATCCGATTCAGCTTGTAATTTATCTACTTCAACTCTGCCTTCAGCTTCTTTCAGCTTTAAAGCAGAAGTTACATCAATATAACCTTTTCCATCTATCATCGGTGATTGTGCCATGACTATTTAGTAAATATTTCCATTATTCTATTTGCGAGAAACCCCTCGAAAGGGGTAATACCATCTTCAACTACTGTTGGATCGTGAGGAGCTTCGCCGCTTCTTTCAAAATAATTTTTTGCATCTCTAATATCTGCTTTTGAACTATTTGGATTTTTTAGAATTGCTTTATAGCGTTTCTCAACATGTCCTTCCTTCTTTTTAAATTTATCTGTAGGAACCATATCAACTTTTTTTAATCTTCCACCAGTCTTTGACATTATTATCGCCAACCTCTATCTTTTTTCTTTTTCTTTGCCCGATCCATTGCTTCTTGTTTTGGATTTCTAGGTTTAGGGGCAGGTTTAGGCTCTTGATGTGTTTGCTTACTCTTTCTAGCCTCCTCTCCCTTCTTCTTATCTTCAGGGGTTGGCATAACTCCCATAGTTTCAACTAAAAAAGTTGTGAGATATTGTTCAAAGTTATTCATGGTTGTGTTTGTATCCATTTCTGGCCCTTATGCCTAGTTTTAGGGGATCTCTTTATATGTTTAGACTGCATTGTTGGTTGTTGTGGTCCTCCACCCCGAACTCCAGCCTCAGGTTGGTAAGAGGGGTACACTCCCCCTTCTCCATGATATGTGCCCTCAGATCCTCGACGGTCTCTCCTGTTTTGTTTGTGGGAAAATCCTTGTTTCTCCCCAGGGTTTAACCCTGGGTTTGGGGTGTTGACCCGACGATCTCGCGCTTGGAGAGCTTGCTTGGAAGGTCTTTCATAAGGTTTGCGAGGGCCAGCAGCCGCTTTTTTGCGGCGTTGGTCTCTAGCTTTTTTATACCTTGTCAGAACCTCAGGTTCGTCTACAGTTTCACCTTCCTCATATGCTGTCTCAAGTAATACATTTATTAAGTGTTCTTCAAAGTTATTCATAATATTCCTCTCTTGTATATAGAATCTTTCAGTTATATTTTTGCCTCTATGTTCATAACTATTTTTCTTTTTTATTTCCCCAATTTCGCCAGGGGGCAATGCCACCAGAGTGCGTTCCTCCAGGGTAGGGTTGACCTCGCCTTTGAGCAGCGTCTGTTTCATCTTCTCCCCTCCATCCAGGTCTGTCCCCTCCTCGTTTGTCTTGTGTGGAATGCATCCTATCTATTCTCTTTTGCGCCGCTTTATGTTTGGCTCGCTTCTGCCGTCTGACCAGAGGAGTCTCCTCCTTCTCGTTTCTTGCAAGGCGAAGAGCCTCATCATGAGCATCATTTTCTCTTGAAGCAACAAATTCCTTCCTCAACTTATTCTTAAGTTTAAGTTGAGTGGTTAATCTCTTTTTTCTTAATTTCTCGGCAGTTGGTCCTTTTTCTCCTTCCTTATCCATCGCTTTATCATATTCAGAAGCCTTCATAAAGTTCTCAGAGTTAGGATCCCAGAAACCTGGAACCTTGGTGGGCTTAACTTTACCTCCTGATTTCTCAAAAGCATCACGCTCGTCGTCAAATTTATTCAATGCTTTATTCGCTATAATGTGGCCATGTCGCTCTGGTGTCTGAGCTTCTAGTAATACATTAATTAAATATTGTTCGAAGTTATTCATAATAATCCTTATACTGCATTTAATTCATTGAAGGGGGAACCCTTCTGCTCCTTATTCTTCTATAAGCTTTAGCCCTATTAGATATATCCTTATCCAAAGTAGAGTCTTCTTTTCTTTGTTTGGCTAAGGTAGTTACTGTACCTTTCCGATCTCTCTCAGGTACATATGCTCCTATTCCTCTACTGAGAGCCCTCTTAACTGCTCTAACTGCATGAGGTGTTCTAGTGGCTGAAGCATGTTTCTTTTCAGCTTCTGGGTCTGAGGATTTAGCGAATTCATGCGTAGTTCTAAGAACATTAGGGAGTCTCTTAGTATCTTCCATTCCTTTATCAAGTGCTGCTACTGTTCCTTTTACATTCTTCTCCCTCTTATCTGGGTCCTCTTTGTCCTTATACCTTGCTAACTGATCTTTTTCCTTTTCCTTTACAGTTGGGGCGTTCCTATCTAAATGTCCTGCTTTTACTCTTCTGATTATTCTATTTACACCCCTACTTCCTTCATTTACATCTCTACCCAGCTTTATATCCAATGTTTCTTTTGCAGCCATTCTTTTTATATGATCATACATTCTTTTTATATGTCCTGGATTATTCTGGGATTTATTTGTATTTCCCTGCTGTAAATTGTCTGGGTTTTTACCTACAGGACGAGCCTTCGGTAGGGGGAGATCAATTAAATTAGAAAGCTTTAGCCTGGGGGAAGTGCGAAAATCTCGCGGGCCTCGCGGGCGTGCTGGATAATCTGAACGAGGCTTAGATTTCTTCTTATTCTCTTCTTCCAGTAATACATTTATTAAGTGTTCTTCGAATTTATTCATTATTTATCTCTCATAGAGTTATTAAACTCGGCTCTTTCAAGATCATTCTGTATAACTTCTGGATGCTTAGTATCTGTTTGAGCCATCATAGCATCTATTTTATCTTGCTTTGCCTTTTTATGTGCTTGTCTTACTGCTCTATTACTTGCTCTCTCCCTTCTAGCATCAGTCCATTCCCCTCGTTTCTGTTTAAAATTTCTACTAAGTCTTCGAAAGAAGTCACCGACTTTGTTCTCGTTTTGTCTGTATTGCGCTCTTGTACTCTTTGCCTCTAATAATACATCAATTAAATACTCTTCGAAATTTTTCATTTGACAGTTTCAGGCCATCCACCAGGACCTCCTCCAACATCCTCTTTTCCTTGATAGTATCTTCTTTTTCCTCTAGCTGTTCTCCACGCAGGAGTATCAATCATTCCAACCTCTACTCTATCAGGGGGGTCATTTTTATTGCCTTTGTTTTTTTCTCCAGCGGGAATCTCGGTACGAGGCCCCATTTGGAAGTCCTCTGGATGCCTTCTCTGACTGAGTTTTCTTAAAATTCTTTTGGCCTGAGGTTTTTGTTTGGCTACTGCTTTTTTATCTCCTCTTTGTTCAGAGCGTGCGACAGTTCTACCAACCCTCTCCATAGTTTGACCTACACTCCATCCTGTAGAGTCTCCTTCCAGTAATACATTTATTAAGTGTTCTTCGAATTTATTCATAATAATCCTCATATTATATAGGAGTCCCAAAATTAAAATAGGGGTCCCAATTTATTTATATTATTTAGGAGTCCCTTAAAGAAGACATGACTGCGTATATGGCTGGGGGGCTCTGGAACTGGAGTCCCAAAAGCGCGAACGATATATAGGAAGTCGCAAATAAATCTAGAGATAGGGGTTGACACTAGGGCATAGCTATGCTATAATAGGGGCATGGAAAACGAAATCACACAACAACTCTGCTTGGCCTGTGGTCAGGTCCTCACCCTCTCCCAACCTATGCCTGAGGTGGAGTACTGCTTCACCTGCACCAAGGAAATCGAGGCCATCAGTAACGAGATGACCGACGACGACTGGGATGCTTGGGCAGATGAGTACGAGCTAGAAGAGAAGGCAGCATATTATGGTAGCTTCGTCAACCCTCACTCCCCCTCATTCTAATGAGTGCTAGGTTCATCCTGCGAGGCATAGCATGGTACTGCATTGCAATATTGTGCTTCTTGGCCCTTGTAACTATCACCTAGTTATGGTATAATACACGCATGACACATTTTTCAACAACACAACGCAGCGCAAACTGGGGGGCAGATGTCTCCATCGGTGATAAGCGCATACGCTACGCATTCGACAACAAGTGGGCTGTTACCCTCATCTGGGGGAAGAACACCTATGGTGAGTCTAACGAGTTCGGAGAGGCTGTCTCTTATGAGGTGGCTGTATTTACCCCCAATGGTGATTTCCTCGCACTTACCCCTTACGATGATGTGATTGGGCACAGGTCATGGGATGCTGTCAAGTTCATTCTTGACAAGGTCAACGATGGCAACGCAACTGATTTGGAGCTAAACTACTAATGAACACGCTAAGAGAAAACATGACAGAGCTTGATGCTCTTTGTATTGGTGCCTTTGGGATGTCACACGGTGATATGCCAGACCTCACATTTGTAGCTGACCTATTTGATGATGGGCTTAGTGTGGATGAGGTGTTTGAGGTGTGCTGTGACAATTGGGCCAATGATGACCCACTCTTTGCTGCTGTTATGGGGTTCTAATGGAAGCTGTGTTTCTGATTATCCTATGTGGTACGATCTGGGCAATGTGCCACTTGATGCAAGACTAGGAAGACCCATTGCGGGGGGCGGCGAGTATTAGTGCGTAAGTGTTTATGTAGCCTAGACTTACGACAGCAAAATAAACAGAACAAAGGGGTTGATAATTGCGACGAGTGCGAGTATAATAGGGGCATGAAAGAAAACCTAGAAGACCTGTACCACGCAATGCTTGAAGCCCAAGAGGCTGATCAAGAAGCTAGGGGCATGATGGATGCTCCAGACTCCTTCCAGATCTCTGGCATCAAGGAAGAAGACCTGTGTGGTCTGTGCGACAGCGCAAACACTTACCTCTCCGAAGCTACACCCTACAACACCGTTCGCGTCTGCAAGGACTGTGGACATGAGGAGCATACCCCTTTTGCAACTACTAACTGACGCAATCAAGAAAGCACTCCCCCCTCTGTACAGGACAGAAGATATTCCCCTTGAGCATAAAGAGATCATCGTGCGATTCTTCAACCCTATGGGCAGCCAATCCTGGGAGATATTTGAGGGTGACGAAACCGAAGACGGAGACTGGAGGCTCTTTGGCAACTGTGACCTTGGCTTTGGTATGCCAGAGCTAGGCTATGTGATGCTCTCTGAGCTTGAGGAGCTAAGTGTTGGGCTTGGTCTAGGCATCGAGCGTGATATCTGCGTGGGCGATATATCCCTACACCCTGAGTGGGCGAATATGTAGGGAGCTTTTCGTGATTTGGGGACCTCTGTTTTTAAGTTTCCATTCGCAACACCCCGCCACGCAATGTATGTTGCATTAACACAGCCCTAACAATTTCGGGATCGCCGGTCGCTCAAACGGTCATAAGTCCAGTATTGACAAGGGTTTACGCTCTCTCATTTTCGGTCGATAGTTGGCTCCAGGGTATAGACCGAGGGGGCAAATTAGAGTACAATAGGGGCATGATAAAAACGATTGACCTAACAACCATTGACACCTTCACTCTGTCTCTTGAGGACGCGAAGGATCTTCCCCTCTCCGAGCGTCTCTCTTACGCTCTCCACCAGACTACCTTGGCTGTGCAACGCTTCCACAGTTGCAGCTATGATTCTGCTCTGAGCATTGCAAAGGACTCTCTTACCTACTTGAAGGTGAACTACATTGGCTAGACCTAAATTCAAAATCAAGGTGGTTGATTTGTTTGAAGCTACCTTTGATGAGTGGCTCGATGAACTGTCCCTCATCAACCACAACGAGAGTCCACACTTGAAAAAAATTCTAAACGACCTGTACAATGAAGGTCTCACCCCTCTTGATGCACGGGACGCTCTTGAGGTTTACTTTCCCGAATGGCACGACGAACTTACTTACTTGGAGGAACACCCCATTGGTTGATTTCAACTACGACCCCTTTGACGATCTTGTGAAGAGCGAAGTGGACAAAGCTTTGCAGTACCTTCTCGACCACGAAATGATTTCCATGGAGTGGGATCCTGATCTTGAAGAGATGGTCTTCTACATGACGGACAAACAGAGGGCTATGCCCAAGCCTGATGATTGGGAGAGTGCCCCCTAGGATTGCCCAAATCGGGCCGGGCGCGAAGCGGTCATAAGTCCAGTATTGACAAGGGTTTACGACGATTCAGGTGAGATATTCTTTCCGTACACTTGACACACACCACCCAGTATGGTATAATACACCCATGAGTAAGCGACAACAACGCACTCCGCAGGAGATCATTGCGGAAACCGAAGCTCGCCTTGAGCGTCTTCGCTTGCGGGAGGCCAAAGCCTCTGCGAAAT
>Ga0209349_1000320_pt1 | contig 26468 bp, 39 predicted proteins | sample ETNvirnome_2_130_FD_184067 | JGI IMG/M metagenome (GOLD analysis project Ga0209349, IMG submission 184067) | Marine viral communities from the Pacific Ocean - ETNP_2_130 (SPAdes) (version 2) | ecosystem: Environmental > Aquatic > Marine > Oceanic | place: Pacific Ocean | collected 2013-06-22
TCCGTACCTGAAAGGGTTGACGGTGTATAGAGCAGGAGCAAAGGAAGGAGAGCCTCTTCAGGCGATCCCTCTGACGCAGGAGAATATTGAGGAACACATGACGGTGTTTGTAGATACTGGCGTTGCTAGTGGAGATATGTGTTCCTTGGCAGGAGGTGAATGCTAATGCCTATTTATGAATGGATATGCCCCGAATGTGAAATTTGGTGGGACAAAGAGTATAAAATGGGAAAAGCTCCTGACAGAACTCGTTGCCCGAAGTGCAAGAAGCTATCTTCCAGATATTGGCAAAATAACATCCCTGCTGTTCATTTTAATGTAATAGGATTTCCCGATAGAGATAGAAAATTAGCAAAAACGGGGGGTCATGTATCAGGAGATTCCGATGAGGTTTGTAAGGAGCTTATTCAAGACTCTAAAAATGCTATAGAGCATGGAAATGCTATGTATCAGCGAGTAACTTTTAATCCTGAGGGATACAATGCAGAGGCTGCCAAATTAAGTGGAGAGGATAGAGAGAAGGCTGGATATTTTAAACCTCTTTCTGATGATAAGAGGGAAGATAAAGCAAGAAGAGCTAAAAAACAGACTGCTGATCACTATAATAAACATATGTCCGACAAGAAAACTGGCCCTAATGACCCTAGAATAAAGATTCAATGAAATACGATTTCTCGGATAATATTCAAAGAGGAATGCTTTTCCTCTTGAAGAGTGATACCGACTTCTATTCACAAATTACCAACCTTGTTCAGCCTGAATATTTTGAGTATGATATTCATGCTAACATTTTCAAGACTGTACAGAAGTATTACAACGAATACAGGCAACTCCCTACGGACGATTTTATTCTTCAAGAGATAAAGTCCATTAAGTCTGGGCGTGAGGATCTGGCTGATTATGCTGACGAGCTTGAGTATGTGAACACCTTAGATACTTCTTGCGTGAGTAATCAAGAGTACTTCATGGATATCGTGGAGGATTTTGCAAAACGGGAGGCTATGAAAGGTGCTATTACTGAGAGTGTTATCCTCCTTAAAGAAGATAGGATTGGGGACATTGAGGGGATTGTAAGAAAAGCACTTACGGTTAGTAGGTTTGTGGATAATGGGCAGGACTACTTCTCTTGTGTTGCTGATCGTTGGGATCGTATTATCAACAGGAAGGAGGAGAAGAAGTATCCTACCATTCTCCCTTCTTTGAATACATCACTAGAGGGGGGTCTTGGTATTAAAGAGCTTGCTATGGTGGTAGCCCCTCCTGGGGTTGGAAAATCTCTTTACTTGGTTAATCAGGCTGTGAGAGGTTTGATGGACGGCAGTAATGTTCTTTATATCTCTCTTGAAATGGCAGAGGATAAGATTGCCCAACGATTCGATTCGATTATGAGTCTAATTCCTCAAAAGAAACTTAAAGAGCCTACTGGTCAATTAGACCTTAAGGAGCGTTTGGATATTTTTCAAGAAGAGTTTAAAAGTAGGCTGGTGATTAAAGAGTTCCCGACGAGTACAGCTACCGTAAATACGGTCAGAGCGTTGCTAACACAGTTGGCTAACTACGAAGAGTTTCAGCCCGACTTGATTATTGTGGACTACCTTGAGCTTCTTCGCCCAACACGGGAGATCCAACATGAGTATCAGGCCCAGCAGAGGATTGCAGAGGAGCTTCGTGGGCTTGCTATGGAGAACTCTCTACTAGTGTGGACTGCTACTCAAACAAACCGCATGGGCCGAGCCGTGAAGATTATTACTGATGCAGAACTAGGAGATTCCTATGGTAAGATTCGTACCTGTGATTTCGCTGTATCCCTTAATCAAAAAGAGGAAGAGTTTGATGAAGGTATTATGAGAGCTTATGTAATGAAGTCTAGAAACGGACGACCTAGATTTATCGTTCCTATGCTTGTCGATTATTCTACACTTCGCATGACAGAGGATGAGGGGTTCGATGACTAATCAATTTTACGAAACATTAAAGGAAAAGAAGCTTACCTTTAATGCAGGATGGAGAGTTTATTCTTTTAAGTTTGTAAAGAGTTTAAAGTCTAGTGGAGTTCCTTGTTACGGAGAGGCAGACTTTGATAAGTGTATTATTTCTTTAGATGTAACTGTAGATGATGATACAGCGAGACATACTCTCCTTCACGAAATTTGCCATGTTCTTTTGGAAACTATGGGGCTGGGAGGTCATCATGAAACAAAAGAGGATTGGGTGGAAAATACTAACGAATATATTACCGAAAGCATGGCAAGAGGGATGCTCATGTTAAAAAACTTAAACCCTAAATTATGGAGTGTTATTTTTGATGAATAAATCAGAGCAACTATTATTGGCATACGAGGACATGACTTGGGATAATTATGTTACTATTTGTGATGCAATTGTTAGAATCAATCCTGAAAATCTGGAAGAGGAACTAACAAATCAGCCCGTAAACTATTCTCATTGGTCTGGGCTTCTTGCAAGGGCTAAGAGTGAAATGGATACTGCTAATTTCCACCTCACTCAGTTTATTGCGACCACAACTAATGCTACTCAGGAAGAGGCTCGTCTAAGTGGGAAGAAAAAAACAGCAAAAGACTTAGATGCTTTTGTAGAAAGTCATCCTGATTATGCTATATATATGGGAAAGGTAAACACCATTACTCAAAAGTATAACATGATTAAAGGGCTTGTTTCGGCTCTTGATCAACGAATGAGTTCGCTGGTGCAACTATCTAGCGCAAAAAAAGCAGAAATGAAACTTTACAGTTGAAAATTAAGTGCCTACCGTCTATAATAGACCTCCTGCACTAACTAACTAATTAACGGAGAAACTAAAAATGGCTATTGATCTTGAGGCTCTGAGAGCCAAACACGCAGAACTACAAGGAAACAAAACGGAAGGTAATTCTTCCTTCCTTTCTAACTTCTTTCAAGTGAAAGAAGGCACTAATATTGTTCGTATCCTTCCTGGGAAGGATGATGATACTCTCTTCTATGCAGAGACAAAGATTCACAGAATTCCTGCTGGAGAAGGTGGAACAAAAAATGTCCATTGTCGAAAGATTCATGGGGAAAAGTGTCCCCTTTGTGATGCTTACTACGGTCTTTGGGATCGTGTAAATAAAGGTCACAAGGAATACGAAACTATGGCTCGTCAGATTAAACCTCGCGCAAGGTACTATATGAATGTACTGGATCGAGAGACTGAAGAAGTTAAAATTCTATCTGTTGGCGTTATCCTTTTTAAAAAGGTTGTCGCTGCCATGCTAGATGAAGACTTTGGAGATATTACGGATCCTGCGGAGGGCCATGATTTCAAGATCGTTAAGATCATGGAAGGTCAATGGCCGAAGTATGATCAGTCACAACCTCGTCCCAAGTCAGAAAAGCTTGGAACGGCACAAAAAGTTGCTGCGGTCATGGAGCAGCTTCACGAAATCCATGAATTGGTGAAGCTAGAAGATTACGATGCTGTTAAGCAGTTCGCTGAGAACATTCTAGTAGCTAATGAAGGTAGTCCCTCTAAAGAAGAAGGAGATGAGGATTACCTCAGTAAATTGCAAGGTTAATTAATTATGAGAGATATTATTATCACCCTTTTACTTACTGCTGTACTAGGCTTGGGGTTGGGTTCCTGCGCTGCTCTTGAAGGTTTCTTCGGGGAAGGTACGGTATTTACGACTGCGGATCAGCTTGAGGAAGGACAGGAGGGAGCTATTATTCCCTTCGATCAACTTCCTGATTCGGTGAAGGCAAAGATCCCAGAAGGGACTTCTCTTGTTATGGCTACTAAAGATCAGTTGAAAGCTGATGCTGCTTATGTTGCTACTGGTCCTATGGACGGTGACGATATGGGAGGCATGATTGATGCTGGTTTTGGTATCGCTAAAGCTTTTATTCCTGGGCTTGCTGCGTGGGAGGGTATGGTTACTCTCTTTAGTAAGCGTAAGCGTAAGCACTACGGTAAAGCTCTGAAATCCATTATCCCTACGGATAAGAACATGGATATTGGTGGTGCTGTGGGTAGTCTTGCGGCTGCTATTGGTATGTCTCACTCGACTGAGAACTCCAAGATGGCTTTTGAAGAAGATGAAGAAGATGCAGATTTAACTTAAATACTACAAGCTAATAGACTATTATAAGGTGAGGGTAAACCCTCACCTTATTTTTATGAATGCAAACGCTACACCAGAAGAAGTATCGAAGTGGGAGGGGTTTTTTCCTGATGGAAGGAAGCTCAACATATTAGTTGTCCCAGCTAATGAAGGGGGTTGTGCCTATTATAGAGCTTGGTCCCCTTATCAAAAACTTGCTCAATTATATCCTAATGCTTGCGATATTAGGTTTGATAAGAATCCTTTAGGAATTGATGAAAAAAAGGGTGAATTGGATCTTGAATTTGAGTATGAAAACATAAAGTGGGCTGATGTTGTTGTTATGAATAACATTTCAAACTTTGGAGGACCGTACACTACTAGAGTTTGTGGAATAACTAAAGAGTTCGGGAAGTTTTTTCATATGGATACTGATGATCTTCTTACTGAACTTTATGATGGTCATCGCTTGTCTGATGTTTATAAAGAAAAAGGTTTGAGTGAAATGACAAAGTTTATTTATAATAATTCAGACTTAGTAAGTGTTACACAAGATAAGTTCGCTCATAGAGTTTCCGCTTTCTGCCAAAAGAAGCTGGCTGTAGTAAAGAACGCTGTCGATTATACTTTACCTTGTTGGAATGCTCCAAGACAGGAAGCTAAAAGGAAAAAACTAGTTCGTCTCTGCTGGGCAGGAGGTATTCACCATGAGGAAGATGTTAAAGAATTCGCTGGTATCCCCCACTTTGTAAATGGTAGAGTGGGTAAAGAAAATCTTCAATGGAATTTTTATGGCTCCCCCCCTCCTCCAAGCGAACAACACCCTAGAGATTGGCAGCATGATGTTTGGGATAACTATAGGAAAATTTTAATGAAAGGATTTAAAGGAGGAAAGAACTGGAATGTTTATCAAGCTATGCCAGCAGCCGAGTATGGTAGGTTATACTCCATAAATGATGTAGCTCTTGCTCCTCTTCAAATGAATGCTTTTAATGATAGTAAATCTGATATTAAGGTGGCAGAGTGTGGAAGGTATGGTATCCCTCTTATTGCTTCAGATGTTGGTTGCTATAGTGAAACAATTAAGAACGGGGTTACAGGTTATTTGCTCCCCCCCGAAGCTACCTCTAAGGACTGGGTTACCGTGTTAACAAAAGCTCTTAAGGATAAAAAGCATATTAAAGAAATGGGACAAAATTTGAAACAAATTGTAGATGAGTACTATGATTTAAATAAGGTGGTTCACTTTAGATTATTGATGTATAAGGAGAGTATGAATGTCTGATAAAAAAACTTTTAAGCATAGCGGAGATTTGGGAGATATAATTTGGTCTCTACCCACAGTTAGAGCAGCAGGAGGAGGAATCCTCTACCTTGATCCAAAAGGAGGAGAGGACGAACCTCTGGTTAATTGGGCTGGAGGTTTATTTACTCATACAAAGATGAATAAGTCCACTATTGATAGTGCTATTTCCTTTCTTGAGTATCAAGAGTATATTGATGAGGTGAAATATTGGGAAGGGGAAGAAGTAGATTATAATCTTGATGAATTTAGAATGCATATTCGTTTTAATAATTTAGCTGATTCTCATTTAGCTGCTTTCGGCTTTCCTCTTGAGGAAAGAGATGAAGCTTGGTTGAAGGTTCCTTCATCATTAATTAATGATTTAGATCGTGATGTGGTTTTTGCTAGAAGTTGCAGGTATCACGGGAACTATAGCTTTTGGGAAACCATAGACAGAGACTTAGTAGCCAAAGCTTTCTTCATGGGCTTTGAGGAGGAGTACGAGTTCTTTAAGTACACTTACCCCCATATGAAGGATGTTCCCCGACAAGCCGTAGAAGACATTCTCCAGATGGCTAGGGTCATCGAGGGGTGTGATCTTTTCGTAGGTAACCAAGGTCTACCACATTGTATTGCGGAAGGTTTGAAGAAGCCTATGGTGAACGAGGTTTACCGTCCGTATCCTGGTGCAGTCTTTCAAAGAGAAGAGGCTAAGTACATCTGATGGGTATCTTTTTTCTTATTTACATTCTTGTTTGTTATAAAACAGGTTTAAGTGTTTACTGGTATGATTGGGTAATTTTTGGTCTCCTTGAACTATTTTCTTTGGCTAGATTATTGTATACAGAGGAAGTCAAAAAGGCTTATGATCATGGAGTCTTAGTGGGGTCTGCACAAGAAGAAGAAGATATTTTCTCAGATGTCTAAACTGTATTTTATTGATGATTTTCCTGATGGTGTAGGAGGATCAGAATTTGTTAACTCTGTGGTAGCGAAAAGATTCGACGCAGAGTTCTTAAAGTCTGATGAAATTCATACGCTTAAGAAAGATGATTTCTACATCCTAGGAAATCTTTCTTTGATGCACCCTGATGCAGTTACTGCTTTAACTAAGCTTAACTATATCATCTTGGAGCATGACTACAAAATTTGCGAAAGTAGGCATCCTTGGAGATATGACAATAGTATAGTTCCCAAGGATGAGAGAATTAACTACGATCTTTATAAAAATGCTAAAGCTGTGTTTGTTCAGACTACAGACCACCAACACATCTTTGAGGATAATGATGTTGAAGCTAATTTTGTAAACTTAGAATCTAGTATCTGGTCAGACGAAGACTTGGATCTTTTAGAAAAGTTATATGTTAGTGCTATGGCAGGTAGAACTAAGTGGAAGTATGCAGTCGTTAGTTCTGAAAGTTGGATTAAAAATACAGAAGGATCTGAGACTTTTTGTAAAGCTAATCAATTAGATTATGATTTAATTTTACCAACATATAATAGACCATTTTTCTTAGAGAATTTATCTGAGTATTCTACTTTGGTATTTTTTCCTATTGCAAGGGAGTCTTGTTGTAGGCTTGTGGTGGAAGCTAGATGCTTGGGGATGAATGTTATTACTAGCAAGAACTACGGTGCTGTTTTAGAGCCTTGGTTTTCCTTATGGGGTAAAGATTTAATTAAGCTATTGAGAAAAAATACCAAGAGAAATCTTAAAACTATTGAAACATTTTTACCATGATTATAGTATTAACTACACTTTACAATTGTGAGACTTGGATTAAAAAGTGCATTAAGTCTATCCAAGATCAAAAGGAGCAGGATTTTAAGTGTTACCTCCTTAATGATATTTCTACTGATGATTCAGTTAAGAAAGCACAAGAAGAGATCCAAGGTGATGACAGATTCGTTATTGTAAATAATACCAAGAAGTATTATCAAGGGGGAAATTACGATCAAATTATGAGATCGGATGAGGTGCAGGATGAGGATGTAGTGATTGAAGTTGATGGTGATGATTGGCTACCTGACGATGAGGTTTTCACCAGAGTCTTGAAGGTGTATGAAGATGATGAGGTGTGGCTGGCATACGGACAGTTTCAATACGATGACGGTCGCTCAGGGTTTGCGGCTCTCATGAATCCTGCAAGTTGTAGACGAGACTTGTTTACTATCACTCACATTCGTACTTGGAAAGCTTTTCTGTGGAGGAAGATCTTACAAGAGGATCTATACTACGCTGATGGGTGGTATGCTAAAAGTGGGGGAGATACTTACTTCATGATCCCGATGTTTGAGATGGCAGGGCACCAACACACCAGATTCATGCCAGAAGTAAATTATATTTATAATGATAATAATCCATTAAACGACAATAAAAAAAGCTTAAGTGATCAAGAAGAGTGTGCTAGATATGCAAAAAGTAAGCACCCTTATCCCCCTCTTAACCTTGCGTATACTTATCTCACTAACACTAGATTCGATCTTATTCCAAAATATCTTTACGCTCTATATCGGGAATTAGGTATTAAATGTACTTACGGAGAGGAGATATATAAAGAGCATCTTAGGGTTTGGAATAATTTTAAAGAATTAGATAAACCTAATAAGAATACATACGAAAAGTTTAAAGATGAATTCGATAGCATTCTTGATTCCATGAAAAAGGAAGGATTCAATAAAGAATTTCCTGTTGTAGTTTCTCAAAGAGGGAACTTGTTAAATGGAGGGCATAGGACGGTTGGTGCATTACTATACAATTCTTCTCTTAAAACTAGAATAGGAACGGATACTGAAGGCCAAGAAGATTGTGGAAGTGCGTATTTTAGGAGGCTAGGTCTTGGAGAGGAGTGGTGTGATGCTATAGCTCTGGAGTATGCAAAGCTAAAACCCTCCTCTAGGTTGGTTACACTCTTTCCCTCTTGTGGTGTCGTCGGTGGTGATGAAAAGATTCATGCTGCGTTTAGTATCCTTCAGAAAAAAACCAATATCTACTATATCAAAGAGGTAAGTTTAAACAAAACTGGTTTTGAGAATTTTATGAGACAGGTATATCTTGGTGAAAGCTGGTTAGGTAACCCTACTAATGGTTTTGCGGGAGCCAAAGAAAAGGCAACTCTTTGCGGAGGGGCAGGGAAGATGCTTGTGCTTTTGGTTGAGCCCCCCTCGTCGGTAGATATGGTGAAGGTAAAAGATGAAGTTAGGACTCTCTTTGGTTTAGGTAATCATTCTATACATATTAATGATACTCATGATGAGACTCTTCGCCTTGCAAGAGTTGTTTATAACAAGAATAGTTTACACTTCTTAGAGCAGGGCCAACCTGATAAATATAACAAACTCACAGGGCTGTTATCTATTTATGAAAAAACTCTAAGAATGGCGGGAATTTCCCCTGATATTTTCTCTATTACGGGTAGCGCAGTCCTTTCGATGTATGGGTTGCGTGAGTGTGGAGATTTAGATTACCTTCATTTCCATAAAAATCATATTCTCACAGGTCATCCGTTGATTAATTCTCACGAAACGGAGTTAGATAAATATCCCATGCATAAGCATGATATTCTGTTTAATCCTAACAACCATTTTTATTGGAATAATGTAAAGTTTACTTCCCTTGGTGCGGTTACCGAAATGAAAGCTTTTCGTGGAGAAGAGAAGGATAAAAGGGATATAACTTTGATGGAGTCTGTCCTTGGAAACTCCTAAGGTATATTTCCCTGCGACTTGGGGGATGAGTACACAGGAGTTGTATGAGTTGTACTTACGCCTTGCACCGATTGAGAACCCTCCTGTTGAGATTGTTCCTCGTATTACAGACGCAGACTATGTGGTTGTTCAGGATATTCCTGATGAAATTATTCCTCTTGACAAGAAGGTTATTTTCTTTCAGAGGGAACCAGACCATGTAGGTCGTTGTAGCTATAACAAAGAAAATTTGTACAAGTCCTACCACCATGATGAAGGCGAATGTTGGCTCCCCCAGACATGGTGGTTGGGTTTTTCTTATGATGAGCTAAAGAAGCTCCCAATTCCTCCTAAAAAGCATGACCTAACCGTTGTAGATTCAGGGAGAACTGAGTTACAAGGCCATTATATTCGCTTAAACGCAATTCAAGAAGTCCTTAATAAAGTCCCCGACTTACATATGTACGGGCATATAACACAGGGTAGAGAGCGTACTGGTCCTTTTAAATGGAGTCTTCCCCCTCGCGCTAAAGAAGAGGCTCTTTTAGATTATAGGTACACCCTTTCTATAGAAAATGGGCGCACTCCGTTCTACTTTTCAGAAAAGATTGCAGACCCAATCCTCTGTTGGAGTACTCCTATTTATTGGGGGTGTTCAGAGATAGGTAAGTTCTTACCCGCTGGCTCATTTATTGAAATTAAAGAGCTAACTTCGTCAATTGGAGAGCAGGTGCGCTCTATAATAGAGAGTGATTTCCATGAGCAGAACATCGACGCACTTGCAGAGGCGAGGGATTTAATTTTGGATAAGTATAATTTAATTCCAACGGTAAAAACAGCAATAAGTGAGGGGGAGTTTTTTCTTGGGTAGAACAAATCAAGGCACCCATAAGCCTCTTTCTTGGGAATCTGTTCCCGAGGAGGTCAAGGAGGAATTTTTAAAAGATTGTGGTTCTTTTCACGATTGGTACATCGACGGGAGTGTTCATACTCCGACTGAGTATAAGAAGGAACTAATTGATGAGTTTATAGAAGAGATAAAGAAGGGAAAACAAGGCTATTACCAGTACACAGACACATACCTGTACACAGCGTTGGAGAAATTCCCTATAGAGGGGAAGGAAGTTGCAATTGTTGGTTCTGTTCAACCTTGGTATGAGTCTGTTGTACTAGCATATGGGGGGTTTCCCACAACTATTGAGTATAACCAGATAGAGACTGATGATCCTCGGCTAACGCTCATGACCGTTGCGGAGTTTAACAAGAAGCCTAAGAAGTTTCCTTTTGTTTTTTCTATTTCTTCTTTTGAACATGATGGTTTGGGAAGGTATGGAGATCCAATTGATCCTAATGGGGATTTAAAGGCTATGAAAAATGTAAAGGAGAATATGCTTGAAAAAGATGGGATTCTATTTCTTGCGGTCCCCGTAGGGATGGATAAGCTTGTTTTCAATGCTCATAGGATATACGGCAATCGTTTGGAGAAACTTTCAGAGGGGTATGAGATATTAGGTTTTGTGCCTATGCAAACATCTGAGAGAGTAAAGCTAGACACTATCAACGGTGATTTTCAACCTATTTTGGTTCTTAGAAACAAATGAAGATCTTTATAACAACCTGCAATACTCACTTGCATTTGGTTCCTATTTTTTGCCATCTTTTTAATAAGTATTGGGGAGCGGAACAACCCGTCACTCTGTTAGGGTATAACCATCCCCAGTCGTATAAGTTCTTTAAGCTACCTGAAAATTTTAGCTTTGAGCAGTTGAATGGTGGGGACCAAGGAAGAGTTGAGGATTTCAGCAACCATCTCCAGGCTTATTTTAGTACGGTCGAAGATGAGTATTTTATTTGGGGGGTAGAGGATACTTTTTTAAAGAGTCCCGTGAACTTTGATGTCTTGAATGCTTTTTTTAAAGTCTGTGAGGATGCCAACAACACTAAAATTGGAAGAATTGATCTTACGGAGGGGATGTCTCATCGTCCCACCAGCCTGTGGAAGACTGTGGAGGGAATTGATATTCTAGTTAATCCCCAAGACGCAGAGTGGAGAGTAGCTACGCAAATATCTATTTGGAATAAGGAATATCTTCTCTCTAGTCTTAAACCTAATCGAAGTCCCTGGGATGTTGAGATCCTAGCTTTACAAGAAGCACTTCATGATGGTTGGGATATTTTAGGTACTCACAGAGAAGTTAAGCTCGCTGTCACTAAAAACGAGGGCGTTACAAGACACGATATTTATAAATTAAATGTCAATGGCATGACACCAGACACACTACAAGAAATTCAGGAGATTATAAATGATAAAAATTAAATCTAAAGTAAAGGATAAGGTTTTGCATCTCGTTTGTCGTTTAGAAGAATTTACAGAAGACCGCACAGAGCTTGTGTCTCCCGACCAGTTTATCCAATGTGCATTCTTAAGATTGTCGGAAGGTAAGACCTTCAGACCACACAAACATATTTGGAAAAGCCCTAACTTCGATAGAGTTATAGCTCAAGAAAGTTGGGTAGTTATTAAAGGCAGCGTTAAGGTTTTCTTTTACGATATAGATGGAGAGCTATTAGAAACTCATATTCTGAAAGCAGGAGATGCTTCTTTTACTTTAGAAGGAGGGCATACCTATGAGATATTGGAAGACCATACACTAGTCTACGAGTATAAGACTGGTCCTTACGAGGGGCAAGAATTAGATAAGGTATTTATATGAAGTTACATTTAGGCTGTGGTAAAAGAGATTTCGGATCTGACTGGGTTCATATTGATCAATGTGAATTTCCTCATGTAGTTCATCAGGATGTTACTAACCTTCCTTATGAGGATGATAGTTGTGATCTTATTTATGCCTCTCATCTTTTAGAGTATTTTGATGGAGGAGAGGTTCTAGGGGTGTTAGATGAATGGAATAGAGTACTTAAGCCTGGAGGGGTTTTACGAATAGCTGTTCCTGATTTTGAAGCAATGAGTACTTTATATAACTCAGGAAAGAACTTAGATTTATTTTTAGGTCCCTTGTACGGAAAGATGGGCGACCCTCCTATTTACCATAAAATGGTATATGATTATAGATCCCTTAAAAGATTACTTGAGAGCGCAGAGTTTTCTGATATTAAAAGATACAACTGGAGAGATACAGATCATTCTAATTTTGATGATCATTCACAAGCATATATCCCCCACATGGATAAAGACAAGGGAACTTTAATTAGTTTAAATGTAGAGGCATCGAAATGAAAAACATATATTACGGACAAGAAGGACAGGACTCTATAATCTCACAGTTTTTTGAGGCTAAAGGAATTAAAAATGGTAAATTCTTAGATGTAGGATCATTAGATGGCATTAGGTTTAGCAACACTTTGCGTTTAGAACAAGCAGGGTGGTCTGGTATTTGTGTGGAAATGCACCCCTCTTACTATGAGCTACTTATAGAGAATAGACCCAATTCAGTCTGCTATAGTTGTGGAGCGTCTGATGAGGATAAAGTTAAGCGTACTGTTTCCTTGAATTGGAGAGCTTCTATGAGTACCACAGACTTTAGCTTAGAGGAAGAGTTTGGTAGAGACGAGCGATACTACGGTGATCGAAAAGAGAAGGAGATTAATGGATTTCTTAATGGGCATCACGAAGTCGAGTTACGGACTTTAGATAGTATTCTGACCGAGAACAAGGAGGAGTTCTCTAGCTTGGATTTTGTTTCAATTGACATTGATGGTTCCGAGAGGAAGGCTCTCCCTCATTGTGATTTGAATGAGTGTGCCCCTGATCTTCTTAGCTTGGAGTATTCCGTTGTCGGAGATCAGTTCGTCATGGAGTATGCTGCTAAGTATGGACTTTACCCTTCTCGGAGAATAGGCGCGGATATCCTCTTTGTGAGGAATCAAGAGGATAGTGACCTCTTAAACTCTTTATTAGTGCAGGGAGAGAGGTATCACAATAACCACCCAGCCACAGGAGGCGACTAATGCAAGATGTTCCCGAGCTTTTTGGTATTCCTCGCAGCGGAAGCACCGCAATTTACAATATTTGTAGAATAATCTATGGAGATGAATTACTTAAACGACCAACATCTCCTCATGAGTATTTTGGGGGGGATAGCTCTGTGATTGCTACTTATAGAGATTTTCGTGATTGCTTAGTATCTCAATGGAGAGCCCATATTCTTACTTTAGAAGGTCGCTCTTTTGATGACGAATCAGAAGCTATTGAAATGAGGCTTGACCATGCTTTGTTTCATGCAAATGATTTTAAAAGAGCTATTAATAGTTTAGATCATTTTAAAGCAGACAAGGATCGAGGACGAAATGTACTTTTTTTGAGGTATGAAGATTTTTTTAATAGTGAGGTGGGAGATTTAAACTTTGAATATATCTTTGAGCAGATGGAGACTTTTCGAGGAAAGGAGATCCCTCATCTGACCAAGAAATATATTACTGAAGAATGTAATTTTAAAAAAGTAAAGGAACACTCACAACAGTTCGATGATTTTGATCAGTATGATCCTCAAACTCTGATTCATGGGAAGCACTTATATACAGGTAAAGCTGGAACATGGAAGACTCTTATTGCTGATGAATATCATGAAGTGGTGACTGCATCATTACGCGATGAATTAACTAGGTGGTGCTATGAACTTTGATGTGGTAAAAGAGTTTGAAGATAGTATAGCTGAGTTTTATGGTTCTAAGTACGCAGTAGCTACGGACTGCTGTACTCACGCTATAGAGTTATGCCTAAGGTACACTAATCCAGCATCAGTCTTTTTTCCCATTAGAACATATATATCTATTCCTTTTTTGGGAGAAAAGTTGGGCATACCTTGGAGTTGGAACATAGCAGAGTGGAAAGATTCTTATTTTATAGGAAACACCAGCATAGTAGACGCAGCAGTTCTTTGGAAAGAGAATAGTTATATCCCAGGCTCTTTTATGTGTTTAAGTTTTCAGTTCCAAAAACACCTTAGTCTTGGCAGAGGTGGGATGATACTTACAGACGATAAAGAAGCAGTCCAAGAATTAAAGAAAATGTCATATGACGGGAGAGAGCCTGACAAGCCCTGGAGAGAACAAAACATCTCCTCTATGGGATACCATTACTACATGACCCCAGAGATAGCACAAAAGGGGTTGGACCGTTTAGAAGAAGCCATAGCTACTCCTCCCCGTAAGTGGCAATATACTGATTGGCCTGATTTAAAAAGTATGAAAGTCTTTCAAAAGTAAAACTATAATATTGTATGAATAAAACAGCATTAATCACAGGTATAGCAGGACAGGATGGAAGCTACCTTTCCGAATATCTTTTATCAAAGGGTTATGAGGTTCATGGCATTATTCGTCGTAACTCAGTAGCAGAGAATCAAGATGATAGAATTAAAGACTTAAATGTTACAACTCATTATGGAGATCTTCTTGATATTCATTCACTAAATAGGATTATAACACAGGTTCAGCCCCATGAAGTTTATAATCTTGGAGCCCAGAGCCATGTAAGGATTAGTTTTGATGTACCTTCTTTTACTATTCAAACGAATGCTATGGGTGTTCTTAATATGTTAGAGGTGTGTAGAGCGTTGGTGCCTCATGTTAAGTTTTATCAAGCGAGTTCTTCAGAGATGTTTGGAAACTCTGTTGATGAGGACGGTTATCAGAGAAAGACTACTCCAATGATGCCTACTTCTCCTTATGGGTGTGCCAAGGTTATGGGATACAATTTGGTGCGTCACTACAGAGCAGCATATGAGATGCATACCTGTAATGGTATTCTTTTTAATCATGAGTCTCCCCGCAGAGGATCTAACTTTGTTACAAATAAGATTGTTAAAGGGGCTGTAGAAATTAAAAGGGGTTTAAGAAAAGAACTAGCTTTAGGCAATCTTGAAGCCTCTAGAGATTGGGGACATTCTAAAGATTATGTCCGTGCCATGCATAAGATCATTAACCATGAAGTGGCTGATGATTGGACGGTAGCAACAGGAGAGAGCCGCACTATTAGAGAGATGTGTGATGTTACTTTTTCAATTCTTGATTTAGATTATAGAGATCATGTCACGCAAGACCCAAAGTTCTTCCGACCCCAAGAGCTTAATTTCCTTAAAGGTGATTCCTCTGATATTCGTTCTAAGTTAAACTGGACCCCTCGCTACTCCTTTAGGTCTATGGTAGAGGAGATGGTTAATCATTGGATGGAAAAGATTTAATGAAGTGTGGAATTTTAAGAGGGAATGATTTACATACTTATAGGCTCTCCCAAGGTTTAATGTCTTGTGGCATAATGGTTGAGTATTTAACAGGCACCCGAGTAGCTCCTAATGTTTATGATATAGTTTTTGTTGACCCTTCTTATCCTGAGGAAGTGCAGCCTAACATTGGGCGAAGAGTACACTTTTTCGACTGTGAGGATGATCCCAGACACTTCGATCCTAGCGCAGCTTATTATTCTCTAAAGGATCATGTGGAATACTATGCCAAATTAGTATATGTAGAAGATGATCGGAAAGATGGAATTAAAAATGTTGCTTTCCCGATTTCTCAGTTCATGACCTTACAACAATTGGCTATGACCGACGACACCTCAATGAAATCTTCTTTTATTCCTATCCATATAGGTGTTCCTACTTGGCTTAGACCTCATGTACCCGTAGAGGGGGGGATTTATCATTTTGATGAGGATCAGGATATTTATTCTATAGAGAAACCGAAGGAAGAGGAAAATAATCTTAGATACAATCAGCGTATTGATTGGCTTCTCTCTTTGGAAAAAAATAATATTCCCTTTATGGGAGGATTGGTGTTTAAAGAAGAGGAAGAGTGTTACTCCCAGGACTTTGTGGCGAGTGTATTTGGAGAAGGGATAAGGAAGTGGGCTCATCCCAGGATTAATTACATGCAAAATCTAGCTTCTTTGGCTCAATATAAATTAGCTCTATGCCCCGCAGGACATGATAGAATTTCATGGAGAACCTTTGATATAATGGCTGTAGGTTCTATTCTCTTCTGGACAGATGTGGAGGATAGAAAAATGCTATATATGCCACAGTCTTATGTAAAAGTCAAAGACGGTTGTGATCTAGGTACTGTATTAGAGGAACATGAGTCTGATTATTGTGAGTTAGTACAGGAAGCTAGGAAAAATGTAGAGTTAATACGATCTTTAACTCCTCCTAAAGTTAAAGAAGATTTTTTGAAACAGATGCTATAATATATTATGGACAACGATTATTATCAATTAAATAGGTATCAGGAAGAAGCGTGGGAAACTGCGATCTACCCTAACAAGGGGGATAACCTTTATTACCCTGCTCTCGGACTAGCTGGAGAGGCTGGAGAGGTTTGCAATAAAATTAAAAAGATCATGCGGGATCAGGATGGTAGTCCTACCCCTGACCAGAAGCATGAGATCGCAAAAGAGTTGGGAGATGTGCTTTGGTACTTAGCTACTTTAGCCACAGAACTAGACTCGCACCTGGGGTGTATCGCTGGGAATAACCTAGAGAAGTTGGCAGACAGAAAAGGTCGTGGGGTGTTGGGAGGTTCAGGAGATAACCGATGAAAGATTTACGAGAAGTTGAGGCTTCTTCTATAAAGATAATTGATGATTGGTGTTCTATTGAAGAGCTTCAATATTTAATTTGGTCATTCGAATATGATTGTGATGATAAATCTTTATGGGAAGAGGTAAAACAGGGGGAAAATCATTTCCCAAGAAAATTATCTTCTTATCTTTATGATAAGAGTTGTAGAGCTACCCAATATATTTTTTCCTTAAGAGATAAACTTATAGAGACTGCTAGAGATTACTTTGAATACCCTACTCTTTTTGCTGGGCAATCCATGTTGGAAGGTTTAATAGACTCCTCTTTTTTAGATGGTCTGAAACCTCCTGCTCATTATTATGAATTAGTATTATTCTTGAACGATGATTTCGAGGGGGGAGAAGTAGTTTTCAACGACAGAGATATTATAGTTACTCCCAGAGCAGGTTCCCTTTTAATGTTCCCCTCTAAAGAGTTGTGGACTATTAAAGAGGTAAAAGGAAGTTCTTATAAGATAAGAATAAAACTTACGGACAAACCAGAACACAGGGAAGATGACCCAGGGTACACCAAGATCCCCTTTAGCATGAAGCAATCTCCTACTGAGCAAAAGGGCAAAGTAAAAAAGTCAAAAGGTTGTGGGGGTTGCGTTGATCCTGAGAGAAAGGGTTTAATCATTTAGCCTTTTCTATTGAGTTCTACGGGTATTTAGACTATAATAGTATATGGATTCAGGAGTTTTAGAGCGTCTTAAAAACGCAGGATTATTGTCAGAGCAACCATTAAATCTAGGGTTTGTTTCTACGGGTAACTATGCGTTAAATAAGGTCATTTCTGGTGACTACACTAATGGGGTGCCTATTGGAATGATTACGCAATTTCACGGGGAGTCCTCGACTGCAAAAACTGTGTTTGCTACGCATATCTTGAAAGAAGCACAGGCAGCAGGATACTATTCTATGCTGGTTGATTCAGAAAATGCCTACAACCCTGAGTTTGCTGCTCATCTAGGGATTGACCCCAAGAAGCTGATCTACTCTGCACCTGAAACATTGGAGCAGTCGTTTGATGTTATTAAGAATACTGTTACGGAGATCAGAGAGAGTGATGAAGATACTCCTATAGTTATTGCGTATGATAGTATTGCTGTGTCCCCCTCAAAAGCTGAGTTTGAGGCTGAGAACTTTGATGGTAATAATATGGTGGGTGCCGTAAGGGCGAAAGCTACGGGGGCTTGTTTGAGAAAGATTAACCCCATCCTACGCACTAAGAAGGTTGCACTAGTAATCGTTAACCAAATTAGGAATAAGGTAGGAGTGATGTACGGCAGTCCTGACACTATGGCAGCAGGAGGGAAGTCCTTGGAGTATTACTTAGGTGTAAACCTTAAATGTATCTCTAACAAGACTAGCGATCTAATTAAAGACGAACGAAAGAATGTTGTAGGTATTGAAGGTAAGGTACGCAACACTAAGAACAAGGTTTCTCTCCCTCATAGAGAGTGTGAGTTTGAACTTTATTATAACGAGGGACTAAGCCCCTACGCAGGATTACTTAAGCTCTTGGAGATGGATGGGTTGGTAACTCGTTCGGGAGCTTGGTACACCGTGACCGATAGTGAAAAGAAGTTTCAGTCCAAGGATTTTCAAGATCTCCTTGTGGGGAAAGAAGAGGGATTTGAATCAATTTACAAAGAATTAGGAGAAAAAAATGAGTGATGAGCAGGAAAGGTTTTACAAGGTACTAGAAGAGGTTATTGATGAGGCTTTTAAAAAGAGTTGGTCTTCTGTGGGGGACAAGAAAAAGAATAAACAAAGTGAAGCTCTACCAATCTATGAAAGTATCGAAGATTACAAAGCTCAGACGGGGAAGAGATTTCGTATGACCCGTGACCAGAAGACCAGAGGGCTCTCTAGGGAAGAAGCTTTCAAAGAAATTTGGGAAAAGCCTTGAAAGTAATCTCCAAGTCTGCTATAATAGAGCCCAACGAACGGGAAATGACTAAATAACAAGGAGAAACATTATGGTTATCAAGAACGAAGAACTGCTACGCACCCATGCTCCCGCTGCTTTTGCTACGGAGCCCGAAGATGGACAGGTATCTAGTCGATACTCTTTCCTCCCTACTACTGAGATCTTGGAGATCCTTCAAGATGAGGGCTGGACTACTTGGAAAGCCCAGCAGGTAAGTCCTCGTAAATGGAGTCGAGGTCATGCCAAGCATATTATCCGTCTCAAGCATGAAGACATGGATATGCAATCTTTTGGGGTGGGTGATTCCTTCCCTGAGATGCTTCTTATGAATGCTCACAATGGAACTGGTTCTTACGATCTTATGGGAGGTATCTTCCGTATGGTCTGTTCTAACGGCATGGTTATCTCTGAGAGCGACTTTGGCAAGATCCACATCCGACACATCGGATTTGAGCCTACGCAGGTTGTGGAGGCTTCCAAGGAGCTTATCATGAACTCCTCTAGGGTTGCTGATAAGATTGGAACTTGGAAAGAAGTTTCGCTTACTCCCCGTGCAAGGTTGGATTTCTTTACAGATGCTGCAAAGATTCGTTTCGAGAATCCTGATGATGGAGTTGTGCAGGACATATCTCAGTCTCGCAGAGAAGCAGATAAAGGACTGGATCTTTGGTCTACCTTTAATGTGGCTCAAGAGAACCTAATTCGTGGAGGTTTCCGTAACGGCTCTACTAACCGTATGGTGCGCCCCATCACTTCTATTCAAAAAGATGTGAAATTTAATTCAGAACTGTGGGACTTGGCTAGTAAATATAGTGAGGGTTTGGTTCCTTCCAACTAATTCCTTTGGGAATTAGGGGAGGGGCGTTTGCTCCTCCCCTATTTTTTTATCACTATGAAAGAAAAAAATGATTTACCTGAAGATCCTCTTCTAGTTGATGAAGATGGATTATACATTACTATAGGCCAAATGCAATTCTGGTTAAATGGTAGGAATAATAGAAAACTATTTAGAGAGGGGTCCACAGAGTTCTTTAAGTTCTACGATGCTTGTAGAGCTTATAATATGATAAGTGATATGATTGTAGAAGATCCTGATTGTGCTTACCTGTATTGGGATCAGAAGCGAGGTGTTCCAGCGTTCAGCTTCCCCGTAAAGGGTTCCGTAACACAAGCTTTTATAGATTTAGGTTTAATTGAGGGCGCAGATTGAAATATTTACATAATCTAGCTTATTATTGTATATCTTTTGTAGATAGTTCTATCAATTTCGTTGCATCTGTTGTATGTGCGTACCCTAAAGTAGATCTTGCTACCTCCTTTTTAGTTTATTTAGAACTAAAAAGAGTGGATAAGGAGATTGGAGGTAGGCTATCTAATAGAGAGGATAACCGACAGAAGGCAGATACCCAAATGGGGGCTGCTAAGGATATTTTGGATGGGAAAGACGAATAAACAGGATAATTTTTGGGGAAAGCGTCCTCCCTATAAGAGAGATAAAAAACATAAATTAGAAAATTCTATTAAGATTCCAAAAGAATCTAAAGAACAGGATGCTTCTGAGTTGTGGGATGATCTTTACAGTAGCGAAGAAGAAGAAGAGTTTGAAAAATTTTCAAGAAGAAAAAAATAACTTACTTGATTGGGACGATATTTCTGTGAACTATCTTCCTTTTCCTGGAGAAATGACATTAAAAGAATATGAAAATCTTTTAACCTATTTTGTACAAAAATGGAGAGATGACCGTGCCAACTACTTACACATTGAAAAAATCAGTACTTGATTATAATAGAGTACAGAAGATATGTAAACAAGTTTTAGAGGATTCAAAAGAAGATAGAGAGTTAGCTTTAGGGCTACATCGTTATTTTCGTGAGCTAGTGGAAGAAAACCCACAGGACGGGGTAGCAAAAAATCTTATGGTAGATTGTTTAAAGCTTGCCCAGTCCTCTAAAACGAATACTCATAAGACTTTAGATCTTTTAATTAAGCTAGAGTCTGCTTTTACGAAGGACTCTAGTAAAGGATCCGATGAGAGTATGTTTAATCAATTGAGTGATATTTTACATGACTGAAGTAAATTATAAAATAGTTTGCCCTCCGCTTAACCTAGTTCTTATCATAAAAAAATATGATATGAGAGAGGAAAAAAAGGTTTGGCAAAAGCTCAGAACTAAAGTTCAGGGAGCAACGGAACCTATTAATATTAATGCTTACATGGAAGCAATTCTTAGACTGTTCCTCGCAGATCCAGACCCCTTTTTTGATAATCTAGACGAAGACGATAGATCTGTGATAGTTAAGGCAGCTTACGAAGCAGTTGTTAGTCTGTATCCTATTTTCCAATTAGAATGGATATGCAATGAATTAAATACCAGAGTTTTCTCAGAATCTATCCGAGCTTTATTTAGTGACGACATACTAGACCAAGCAGATAATCCTTTCCCAGATGATTCACCTCTTGGTCTTGCTTTACTAGACAGAGAGAGACTTAGTATATTAGAAAAGTTCTTGTATAAAAATATTATAGGACAAGGGGAAGCTATCTCTAAAATTATAAATTCCTTAAAGGTTGTAGCTGCTGGGCTAGGAGATTTTTGTTCATTTTTCTTCATTGGACCTACAGGGGTGGGCAAGACTCAGCTTGCTAGGATGTTGGGGAAACAATTAGGTGGCAACTTTTTTAAGATTAATTGTGGTGAGTACTCTTCTGGGCATGAATACGCAAAGCTAATTGGATCTCCCCCAGGGTATGTGGGACACACAGATAAGAGTATTTTGGCAGAGAAGGCAGAAGAATCTAGTCGATGGGTTTTTATATTTGATGAGATTGAGAAAGCCCATCACAAGTTCTATGATTTTTTACTGTCATTGTTAGATGATGGAACTGTCACGGATAACATGGGACGAGAGCTAGATTTTTCTGATTCCATTTTTATCTTTACTTCCAACCAAGGAATGTCTGATTTAAAGTTAGGGAGAAGTCTAGGCTTTGATAGGACTGAGAGGGATTACTCTGATTTGAAAGAAGATGTGAGAGAGTCTGTTAAGAAGCATTTCCCTCCCGAATTTCTAAATAGAATAGACGAGTTCATTATCTTTAATGAGCTTAGTAAGAAGGACATCCGTGAAATTGTATCCCTGGAACTCAAAGGGATTCCAATTAAGAAGACTAAATCTCTCCTTGATTTTGTGGTCAAGGGCGGGTACTCGAAAGAGTATGGGGCTCGTAATGTTAAGAGGTTTATTAAGAGTAATATCTCCGTTAAAGTGGCTGAAGCTATTCTAGACAAACAGGTTCCTAAAAAGAAGGGAACCATGTATAGTTCTAGTGTAAAAAACGGAGAACTTCAAATTATTAATACCACTAATTACGAGGAGAAGAAAGATGGTTGGACCGAACAATGTGATTCACCGCAGACGAGCGGCACGAAATGAGGTAAAAGAAACCAGACAGGCTGAAGCTGCGGAGGCTGAAGTTATTCAGGAGGAGGTGATCCAAGAACCTGCACCACAACCTGTCGCTAAGAAAAAATTGTCTAAATGGAAAAAGAAAAAGTAGTCCAACAGCAGGGGGTCTACGCCTTTCCTGCGGTGGGAGCTTCGCAGAGGAATTGCTTACTAATAATAGGTGATTCCTCTTTAATTTTCAACTGCCTTCTCCTATAATATAGAAGAGGGGCAGTAGCTCATCGGTTAGAGCAGAGTCCTTATAAGGCTTTGGTAGGTAGTTCAACTCTACCCTGCCCTACCAAGGGACGGTAGCCCAATGGCAGAGGCAACAGACTTAAAATCTGTCAAGTGCGGGTTCGAATCCCGCTCGTCCTACCAATTACACTATAAAAACTTGCTCTCTAAGGGCTCCAAATTTAGGGGGTCATATGGGTCGTCCCTGTACATCAAAGTCCAGCAGGGACGATCCTAGAGCGTCACTTGGACATTACTTAGGCTATTTCCCCCAAAAACAAGCTCCCATAGCATAATTGGATAATGCAACAGACTTCTAATCTGTAGACTTCAGGTTCGAATCCTGATGGGAGTACCACTATAATATGTTATGGATTACGAAGAGTTAGAGGAGCAAAGAAGAAAAGCTTGGTCAGCGACTTCTACTTCTAGGTGTGAATATATTATTCCTAAAGTAATACATCAAATATGGTTGGGAGATCAAAGTAAGCGACCTAATACTCTAATGCAGACTTGGATTGATAAAAACCCGACATGGGAGTATAAACTTTGGACGGAAGCTAACCTTCCTGAGTTGCAATGTAAGGAACAGTTTGACGCTATGCAACAACTAAATGGGAAAGCAGATATTTTGAGATATGAGATTCTTTTTAATGAAGGAGGGTTTTATATTGATGCTGATTCTAAAGCTTTAGAACCTTTAGATGATTTTTTATTAGATAATGATTCGTTTTGTTGTTGGGAAAATGAATATGTGCGAACAGGTTTAATGGCTTGTGGTTATTTGGGAGCTACTAAGGGGAATACTTTAATGGAGACTTTGGTAGAGAAAATTAAAGCGTACTCGACCTCTGATATGGAAACCCTAGCATGGCTTACAGTTGGACCCCAGTTACTTACAGATGTTGTTAAATTGTTAGAATATAGTAAACTTACTATTTACCCTAGTTGGTATTTTATTCCTAAACATTATACGGGCGTTACTTATGAGGGATCGGGTAAGGTTTATGGTGAACAATATTTCATGTCCACGGGTGGAGACCATTACTAGATAATGAATTACGAAGAGTTAGAGGAGCAAAGAAGACTAATGTGGTCAAAGTCTTTGGGTCCTAAGGGGGGTAATTACTTACGCTACAATGATTCTCCACTCAATATTAAGGTGAGCTATTGTGTTACTGTTTACAACCGCTCTCTCTTAAAGGGGAGGGAATACCTACCCAGATTAGTAGAAACTTTGCGGGAGGATTCTCCTGCTGAATCAGAATTAATAGTTACTGATTGGCAAAGTACTGATTTACCTTTACTGAATTGGTTGCCTCAAGCATGGGATAAAAGTTTACAAATAATTGAAATGGATGGAAAATTTTCTGCTGCATGGGGGAGGACAACGGCTTGTGAGAGGGCTAACGGAAATTTTGTTTTTGCCCTTGATGCTGATATGCTAGTTCCAAAAGGATATACTAAAACTATAATTGGATATTTAAAGGGGGGATATAAAACGGCATTTCCCTTATATTATATAGAAGAAAGTGATGGTGTAATATCTCCCTCTCCTGAGCAGGTAGCCAACTTTAAAAAAAATAATGATCCTGCTAATAGAGGGCATGGAAATTATGCTTTTCCTAAAACATTGTGGCCTAAATTACGAATGGCTTATGGTGACTCCTTAACCAGAACAAGTTGGGGAGGAGAAGATCACGAAATATTTTGGGTTAGTTGTGCTTTGGGTGATTGTTGGAGAGATTGGATTCCTGGATTTATTCATCAATGGCATTCGAAGGAGGGGTCTTTTTATGGCTAACCAAATAGAATTAGACAGAGTATACATGAACATGGCTGTTGAACTTTCTAAGCTTTCAAAAGCAGAGAGAATGAAAGTCGGAGCTATAATAGTAAAAGATAACCACATTATAGCGGAGGGTTACAATGGAACACCTATGGGCTTTGATAATAGTTGCGAGTATTATGATCATCTTGGGGAGTATCACACGAAGTCAGAAGTTCTTCATGCAGAAAGTAATGCCATCACCAAGCTTGCTAGATCTACACAGTCAAGTGACGGGGCTACTCTTTATTGCTCTTTATCTCCTTGTTTTGATTGTGCTAAAATTATAATTCAAGCAGGTATCAAAAGGGTGGTATTTCTTGAACCGTACAGAGCTTGGAATAAAGGTATTATGTTATTGAAACAAGCAAACATAGAAGCAGAACAAATTAGTTGTGAAGAAGCATAAAATACTTTGGTGCGTAGACATATCTACAGCCCAACCAGACAGGATACTGTACAGAGGGTGGCAGCTTGAGCTTTTCTTATTCTCTATGATAGAGAAGGGAGGGGTGGATCCCGAGGACATTTGTGTAACTTGTTACTCTGAAAATTTGGATTTTGATCTTCCTGCTTATTATGAGAAAATCTTCTCCATTCGTAACAGAGTTAAAGTAGCAAGAGAGATAGACATTGGCTTTAATACTTTGTATCATACTATTGATCGTGGTCCTAACGATTACTGTGCCATTAACAAAGCTGCGGCACTCATCCCAGTATATAAGAATTGCTTTCATCATGGGTTTGATGTGATTGCTCTTTTAGATTTAGATGCCTATATGTTTGGGAAAGCAAATTACGAAGCTTACCCAACTACTACTACATTAACTGACTATCCTCCTATTGAGCCTGAGACTTTTTGCCGAGTTACTTCTGGACTGCAAGGACAAGAGGCATTTATTGATCCTTGCCACCTCAAGGACATTTGGGGCAATCCCTGGAATGGTATTAACATGATTAAGATAATGGAATCCATAAATGTTCCTAAAGAAAATCGTGAAAAAATTAAGAGTGGTAGCTATAATATATTCATTGCTAATGAAGATTTCACGGAGGAACTGGTGTACGGATTTCAGTATTTCACCATTGCGTTAAAGGCTTTGTGTGCTGCGGCAGGGCACCCGTTTGTTTGGCAAGCGGAAATGGGTGCTTATCCTCTCACCTTGGCGAGTTACGGAGTGGATTTTGATATTAGTGAGGGGGTGGAGATTAATGATTGTCCTTTTCATAGAGAAGTCCCTGAAGGGACTTTATGCACATATGCTTTTGATGGCTTCTCGTCTGAAAGTGGGTCTAGTTGGAATAAACTAAACTATATGTATAGTACACCCTTCGATGACCACCAGACGATAGAACAAGGACTGCATTCATCTAATAGCGATGCAGAGAGGGCTTTTTACCAATATTGCGATGAAATAAGGGAAGTTTATACTTTTAATAGGAACTAATTATGGAAGAACTACAAAAGAGAAGAGAAGATTTAGAGAAAAAGCTGGAGAGGCTGGAAAAGGCCCATTGTGCAAAGTATAGTATGCACAATGCTAGTGAGAGTGCATACAGAGATTCTTGTAAGGCTAATGAAGAAGTTTATAAAGAATTATTTGAAGTGTGTCAACAACTAGGGGATCCCATTCCTGTGAGGATTTAATATGCCGTTGCAATACTGGATTCATGAATGTGCGCTGGAGATTCTAGGTGTAGATGAACTGCCTTTGGACTTACGCAACTACTTAGATGATATTGAGACTAATGCTGGGTTAGTGAAGGGTTCAATTGCGTCTCGTCAGATAGTTGCATTGGCAATAGTTAATTACTTAGACCGTAAAGAACTGATGAGACAGATTAAACTGTTGCAAAAAGATGTGGATAGGTTGCAAGGAAATACAGGAGCAAACGAGGGCTGGACAGACTGGAGAATCAGTTAATATCTGAATTTTTCTACAGGATGGCTTGACATAGGCCGAAGAGTGTGGTATAATAGAGGCATGGACACAACTAAATTTCATAAAACTGCTAGGGTAAGGAGCAAACCTTCTGCCCCTGCTAAATGGATCTACGATAACATTGGTTTTGATCTTGATGCTACTTTGGACTATGGTTGTGGGAGAGGTAAGGATGTAGAATACTTTGGAATCAGGGGATGGGATATCAATGGAGATCATGAACCCCTCACAGGACATGATGATTTTACTACCATCCTCTGCTCGTATGTATTGAATGTAATTCCTACTGAGGAGGAGCGTATGCAGGTTATCTCACACATTAAAAAGCATCTCACATGGGATGGAACTGCTTACCTTACGGTTAGGAATGACAAGCAGCATTTAAATGGGTGGACTAAGATTGGGACATATCAAACATTTGTTGATCTGCCTCTTCCCATTGTCCACAA
>Ga0209349_1000322_pt1 | contig 26387 bp, 20 predicted proteins | sample ETNvirnome_2_130_FD_184067 | JGI IMG/M metagenome (GOLD analysis project Ga0209349, IMG submission 184067) | Marine viral communities from the Pacific Ocean - ETNP_2_130 (SPAdes) (version 2) | ecosystem: Environmental > Aquatic > Marine > Oceanic | place: Pacific Ocean | collected 2013-06-22
TCATCCGCAATGCGATGGGCAAATGTTTATACTGGCGACTTACACTTGGCTAATGAACGCGGAGATTGGACTGTTGTTGAGGAAGAAGACTATCTAACTATAAAGAACAACAAAACCGGTAAGCGCTTCAAGTTGTTAATGGAGGAAATAGAATAATGCCTGTTATCATTAGTGGATCTCAAGGTACAACGACCATTAGTGGCTCCGGCGTGGCAGTAAGTGGCTCGGATGGAGTGATAGCATACGGTTCTGGGTCTCTGGAAGATCTAACAGTGAGTGGCTCTCTAACTGTTACCGGTAGCCTTTCGGCTTCTTCCAATGTATCGGCCTCCGCTTTTTATGGCGATGGATCCAATTTGTCTAATGTCGGCGGCACGTCCATCCATCTCCCATGGATTAGTGGGTCTACTGTGGCATATGAAGCACAGGCTAGTGGTAGTGCTGTGATCTCGCTAAATGGTTACAACTTTGCATCTGGAATTAGTGCTAGCTTAGGAAGCCAAGCAACAACAGATGGGCACTCATGGGGCGCCACAACCTGGAACAGTCCCGTCTCTGTGTCTTTTGCGGTCACTGGATCTGTAACAACGGGTTCGTATGACGTAACTCTCACTAATACAGATGATCAGGCGCATACTCTTACTGATGGCATTCTGGTAGCGGCCGCATCCCTTCAGGAGATCGAGATTCACGAGGCTGATGATATAGAAAACTCAGTTGAGCTTGGTTTCACCGACAGCGGCGGTGTCGGCGGGGCCCTAGAGGGCTTGGCGATTACGGGCAATACCGGCCTCGTCTGGGGCACTCGTTGTCATACAGTAGCAGAGATTAGTTATGCCGATCACGCTTATATTGAAGTCACCCCCACCGTGATGGGAACGTCGCCGACCGACGCGCATCATTGGATGTTCGGGTTTGGTTATAAAGACGATTATGCGGCCGGTACATACGGCTTTGAATGGATGGGCTGGGCCGTCTATTGCTGGGGCGGCGGCCCAATAGCAGATCGAGCAGACGGCGGCCAAGAACTAGCCAACCCGACCGACACAAGCGACACCACTAAAGCCTGGATGGCCGCCGATCGATCACTACGAATTGAAATTATTGATAACACGGCTTATCTTAAGTATAGTGATGACGATTGGGTTACTGAATCAACTTTCCATACATTCGAGAACGCTGTTGATATTGGTGGGAATAGCAATCTTGTCGCCGGCTTTGCTATACATAATGGCGCCAGCAATCAAGGAATATTAGAAAATATTAAGATGTATGGGCGCTTAGAGGGGATATAATCGCATCTATTAGTCATTTCCCCCACTTACACACTATTTATTGTGATTACATATCGGATTTGGAGTAATTTTTATGTCTTCACTATTAGAAGAAGCGATCGTCGATGCAAAAGCCCTTAAAGAGGCAGCCCTCAAAAACGCCGAAAATGTGGTATTAGAGAAGTATTCGGCCGAAGTGAAAGGCGCTATTTCTACTTTATTAGAGCAGGACGAGTTCGGTCTCGGTCTTGAGGAAGATGCCCCTGCCGACGCGTCTTTTACTGATGATGTACCATATGCTTTTCAAACTGAAGAGCTTGACTCACCACCGAAAGACGAATTAATTGAAATTGATTTTAATGCCCTTAAAACTCGTATCGAAGAGGAAGAGGCCGCGGGAGTGGAAACTCCTCCTGATTCATTAATAGATGCAACCGACCTGGCAGCTGATTTGGGCGCCCCACCGGCAGCAGTTGCTCCAGAACTGACTGAGAGCGATGACGATTCGCCAGATATTACTGAAAAAACAAACTTAGAGGAAGACGAAGATATTGCTCTCACAGAAGAAATGATTGCCGACCTTATTGAAGAGTTGGTGGTCGATATGACCCCTCGACCGCAGGGTTGGGCTTCCGTCAACTCCGCTGATAATAGTGTGGAGCAGGCCAATAATAATGCCATGGGCGCTGCGCAGGCTGCCCAACTCGATGAGGACGAAGAAGAACTAGAGGAAGACACGTCAACAGCACCAGATGTTGTTTCTGATGCGGCCCTCTATGAAAGTAAAATTTCAGAACTTACAGTATCACTAAAGGGGCTATATGCTCTTTTAACTGAATCTAAGACTCAGCTTACGAAGCTGAACTTGGAAAACGCCAAACTTGTTTATCAAAACAAGGCACTTAGCAGCACCTCCTTGAATGAGCGACAAAAAAATAAAATTGTCGAGGCTGTTCAACTTGCCAATTCTGTTGAAGAAGCACAGGTTCTTTTTGAAACAATTCAAAACGCAGTGGGTGTCGCCGGCTCTGAGAGCACGCGACCACAAACACTTCGTGAAGCGGTTCAAAGGCCTCTTTCGCTTTTGATCAATCCAAAGAAAAACAACCAGGCAACAAAAGATCCAAATATGGATCGAATGCTGCGTTTAGCAGGTTTAACAAAACAATAACATACTAGGAGGTTATATAAAAATGTCTATTGTACAAAAATTAACCGAAGGTATCGTTAACCGCGATCTCTCTACAGAAGGTACCGCTCTCATTTCTAAGTGGGAAGCTACAGGTCTTCTTGAGGGTATCGGTGACGACACCGCTCGGAATGGTATGGCCCGATTGCTTGAGAACCAAGCAAAAGAGCTACTCCGTGAGGCTAGCAGCATGGCTGTTGGTCAGGACGTTGAAGGTTTCGCCGCTGTTGCGTTTCCTCTTGTTCGCCGTGTATTCGGCAATCTGATCGCCAACGATCTCGTTAGCGTTCAGCCGATGAGTTTGCCCTCGGGCCTCATCTTCTTCCTTGATTTCACCTATGGTGGGGTTGTGGGAGATACAACAACCGCGCGCATTGGGCACGCGGTTGGTAATTCGGTATATGGTGGTGGCGCCGTAGCTAGTCAGATCACCGGCGGTGTTAATCTCGCCGGTAGTGAAGGCGAAGCTGCAGCTGGTGCGTATAACTTGCGCAACGGCTATTCCTCGCCGACTGGTTCAGTCGCGACTGGCACAACCACAATGTCTGGTACGATCACCGGTAATGGTGGCGCTGCGGATGTTGCAGACTACTTGGTAGGCTTGCAGGCTCTGTCACAGGATTACGTTAGTGCTCAAATTTTGAAGTTTGATCCGGATCTTACATCTGGTTCTGCTTTTGCTGTTCTTACACAGGATTTGAGTGCGACTCAGTTTAATTACGACGATCTTGTGGGTATTGATGCGGCTTGGACTACTGCACTCAACCCCGACGATGACATTGTTATCGTGCGTCGTCTTAGTTCGCTGAGTAAGTCTGCGGATCTTGCCACGACGTCTGACGTGAGTGTGAGAATTGTTGCTGTTGGTACTGGTTCTGCCGCACAGGTTGCTGCTGCTCTTGATGCTGCTACTCTTGAGTTCCCAATTACTGATAATTTTGCTGGAACGGGAGGCGCCATTGGCGCAGTCCTACCTGCTACTACGTGGGGACTTGAAAATGAGCAGAACATTCCCGAGATCGACATCAAGGTCGATTCCGTGGCTGTTACGGCTGTCACCAAGAAGCTCAAGGCCAAGTGGTCTCCGGAGTTAGGACAAGATCTTAACGCCTACCACAACCTTGATGCTGAGGTTGAGCTTACTCAGATCCTTTCTGAGCAGATTGCTCTTGAAATTGATCGTGAGATCCTTGAGGACCTTGTTAAGGGCGCAACGGCTGGAACTCGTTTCTGGTCTCGTGCTGCAGGTAGATTCCTGAATCGAGAGACTGGTGCTGAGGTTGGTGCTAGCACTACGCCTGATTTCACTGGTAATGTGAGCGAGTGGTATGAGACCCTCATTGAGACCATCAATGATGTTTCTGCTCAGATCCACCGTAGGACTCTACGCGGTGCTGCTAATTTCCTGGTTTGCGGACCTGAAGTTGCCAACATCCTTGAGTTTACTGCTGGCTTCCGTGCCAATGTGACCGCTGATAGCGATCGCGGCGATGCGGGTGCTGTGAAGGTTGGTTCGCTTTCGAAGAAGTTCGACATTCTTGTCGATCCTTACTTCCCACGTAATATCGTCCTTGTTGGTCGACGTGGAAGTAGCTTCCTTGAGAGTGGCTATGTGTATGCACCTTATGTGCCGCTGCAGACCACTCCTACTATCTTCGGCGTTGAAGACTTTGTGCCTCGCAAGGGCGTGATGACTCGATATGCCAAGAAGATGGTTCGTCCAGATATGTATGGATTAGTTGTCGTTCGCGATTTAACTTAACCATAACTCTGACGTAGGTCAAAATAGTTAAAGCCCCGTCTCTTTTGAGGCGGGGCTTTCTATTTAGTACTAGAGCACGCGGGAGCAGCACATGGCGATACCAAAATTAAGCCCATCATCGACAACAAATGCAAATATCTTAACAGTAACAGGGTCAGCCTCAGATGTAGCGGCCACTCTTCCTTTTGGAATATATGCATCTTCGGATGCTTTTCTTTCTGGAGCATCAGATCAAGTATCTTACACATATAAGAAGTTAGGCGGCGACGTTTTAGATATTGAATTAGCAGTAGGAAATGTTTATGCCGCATATGAAGAAGCGGTTTTAGAATATTCTTATATTGTTAATATACATCAAAGTAAAAATAGTTTATCTAGTCTGCTGGGCGCTGCAACCGCATCTTTTGATCAAGATGGCCAAGTTGTTAGTGGCAATTCTTTATCGGGCTCCAATATTGAGTTGAGATACCCGCGGTTTGACTATGGATTTGCCCGAAGAGTTTCAGAGAGGAATATTACTGAAATTGGTTTGGGAGGGACACTCCCAATTTATTCTGCTTCCTTTAGTCGGATAGCCGGGCAACAAGAATATGACTTGCAGACATTAATATCTGGAACATCGGCGTTATCTTCGTCGGTTCCTTTCTTCGGCGAAGTAGACGATAAAAGAATTATAATCCGCAAAGTATTTTTTAAAACCCCAAGAGCGATGTGGCGATTTTATGGATATTACGGTGGATTTTCTGTTGTTGGTAATATGAGAACTTATGGTCAATACGCCGATGACTCCACCTTTGAAATAGTTCCAACATGGCAAAATAAATTACAGGCCATGGCATATGAAGATGCCCTTTGGACTAGAATTTCTCATTATTCCTATGAAATCAAAAATAATATTATTAGAATATATCCGCGACCTGATGCGACTAGCCCAGACAAGTATTGGGTTGAATTTACAATCGATAACCAATATGCTCCGTGGGAAGAGGGGAGTGGACAGCCTCGATCTGGAATAGAGGGCATTAATAATATGAATACTTTGCCATTCCAGAATCTTTCATATGAGAGCATTAATTCGATTGGTAAACAATGGATTCGTCGGTTTGCTCTGGCCTTAACAAAAGAAATATTGGGACAAGTGAGAGGCAAATTCGCCACCGTGCCAATTCCAGGCGAGAGCGTAACTTTAAATGCCGCCGATCTGCTAGGACAGGCAAAAGCTGAGCAAGATGCCTTAAGAGAAGAATTAAAGACGACGCTGGATGAGCTGACTTATGCAGAAATGGCCACAAAAGACTCCACACTTCAAGATTCTACTGGGAAAGTACTTCAAAATGTTCCTGCCGGCATATTTGTGGGCTAGATGGACATCAATCATGGCTAGAAGCAAAAAAACACAAAAGCAAATACGTAATAAAAAAGCTGATCGGTTTAATTATGTGGGCGACAAAGGTGTACAAGACAAGCTTAAAGAAATTGAGTTTATGCCATCAACATTAGAAACAATTGATAGGGCTATGTTAAGATTTATTGATGAGGACTTAAATCTTTCTATTACAGAGAATGATGGATTTAAGAAAGTTCCGGTTCTCTGGTTAACAGCTGAAAGAGCTTATCAACTAAAAGCTGGCCAGAACAAAGAGCTAAGAGATACAGAACAAACTTTGGTGTTACCTCTGATCACCATTAATAGGGCGTCAATTAATAAGGATCCTGCCAGAAAGGGAATTGTATATGCAAATTTGTATCCTGTTAATGATGAAAAAGGTGGAACGATAACGATATCCCGCAGGATTAACCCTAAAAAGACTGCTGAATTTCAAAATGCTTTTTCAAAGCGTAAATATGGTGTGAATAGGGATGTTGCATCGAAATACTTCAACACCAATAAGCGCAATATGTCAACTCAAAGAGTTGTTTATGAAACAATAACGATGCCGATTCCAACATGGATATCGGTTAACTATGAGATTTCCCTGAGAACTGAATATCAGCAACAAATGAATGAATTAATACGACCATTCATAACCGTTCCTGGTAATTCACGGATGCCAAAGAGAATAAGTCATGAAAATCATTTTTATGAAGTCTTCATTCAGGGAAGTTTTAATAATGGTTCGAATATGGCCAATATGGGAATGGAGCATAGAAATTTTGAAAATACGATAAATATTGAGGTACTTGGTTACCTAATGGGAGAAGGAGATAATCAAGAGAGGCCAGTAATTGTAAAGCGTGAAAATGCTGTAGAATTTAAGCTTTCAAGAGAAAAGGTAATTTTCGGCGATATACCAGGTAGTATTAAGGACGGATTTTATAGAGAATAGTTACTATTGCGCGCAGTCAATACTATTTAATAACGATATCCCAGGCTTAGGAGATAAAAACGAATGTCAGTTAAAAATTTTAAATTTGTATCACCAGGAGTTTTCGTTAATGAGATTGACAATTCCCAGATACCCGCATCCCCGGCCGGAATTGGGCCGGTTGTTATAGGGCGCGCCCTTAAGGGCCCCGCGTTACGGCCAGTTACAGTTAATTCGTTTTCTGAATTTGTAGAAATTTTCGGCCCCCCCGTCCCAGGCACCGCTAATGGCGACGTATGGCGCCAGGGCACGAACGTTGCTGCCCCATCTTACGGCGCATACGCAGCCCAAGCCTATCTTCGCAACAGCGCCCCCCTAACTTACATTCGCCTTTTGGGAAGTCAAGATTCTAAGAATGACGGTTCCGGCGGAAAAGCCGGCTTCGACGCCGGCACGACTGGAGATGCTTGGGGCCTCGTGGTTTTCCATCCCGATCAGCGAGGAACTGCGACCAATCAAGCCGAGGGAGCTCTTGCTGCAATTTTTTATACAACTGAGGCCGCTACTCTTCTACAATTAAGTGGTACGGTCGGCGCAGGAGCCAGTAACTTTAACCTGACGGGCGCCTTATCCAGCTCCGGGCTAGCCGGAACTGGTTCTAATGTTATTATGGTGGACACAGGTAAGGCATTGGAATTTAAGATGGTTATTAATAACGTCGATTATACCAGTAAGCCCAAAACGACAGTTTTTAACTTTGATGTTAACGATTCAAAGTATATTCGCAAGGTGTTCAATACAACTCCACAAAGAACAAATGCTTCTCTTATTGAAAATGAAATGAATTATTGGTTGGGGGAAACATTTGATCGTCATCTGAGGGCCAACATCACAGGAAGCGCAGGAAGTACCTTTGCGGCGGTGATAAATCTTAATGGCGCCGCGGCCACGATGGGTACCGGCGATGATTTCCGAGCCCCCCTTCAAAATGCCCAAACGCCGGCGGTTATTGGATGTGACACCGTCCAGCGCGCCGCCGTTTCGAATAGCGACGGGGATCCACTAGCCAATAATGGTTATAATCCCGCTGATATGCCTGTATTATTTACTTTTCACGCCCTAAACGAGCCCGGCGACTGGACAAATAGTAATCTTAAAGTTTCTATTCAAGATATTAAAGTTTCGACTAATGAGTCTGATGATTATGGATCATTTTCGGTTGTAGTTCGCAAACTTGACGATTCCGACAATGTTGTTAAGATTGCCGAGCAGTTTAGCGACTGCAATTTAAATCCGGATTCATTAAATTATGTTGCGCGTAAGGTCGGCGACAAGTATACCTCGTGGAATTCCGACGAGAGACGTTATGTCAACTTTGGTGATTATAATAATCGATCTGATTTCATCCGAGTTGCTATGAACGAAGATGTTGTTGGCGACAATCCGACGCTCTTGCCGTTTGGCTTTAAGGGTATAATTAAATATCTGGATGAGGCGATTGCAATTGACAACACCGACGGCGGCGCCGGCCCCGACGTGGCCGGTTATTGGGTCACTGGTTCGACTTCAACAGTCGCTTCAGCCGGTACTGGTCGACCACGAAGCGGCGCCGCTATCAATGCAGGTTTGACCACTGTTACTAGCGCTTCTGTATTCATTGTGAGTGGTTCCGTTCTTAATGCAAACGTTTTATTCCCGGCCCCTGAGCTCCGTGTCTCGGCCTCCGCCGGTAACTTGACCACTCCCAAAAATGCTTATTTTGGGCTCCAAACTACCAGGACGACAGGTGGCACCCTTTTTGATGCCTCCAACATCGACTTGCTCCGCCCCCGCGGCGGCGCTGTCACAAATATGTTCAACTCTCCAGTTGCGAGTGCTACCGAACGATCGGTGTTCTTTACACTGGATGATATCAGAATAGACCCGAGTGGCTCTGGTGGGGCTTACTGGGCATCTGGTTCCCACGCAACTGGCCTTGCTTTGACCAATGTAAGCGGCGCAATTTCTGGTGTTCTGGATGCTGGATATGACCGCTTTTCGGTGCCGCTGTACGGTGGCTTTGATGGCTTGGACATCACAGAACTTGAGCCATTCCGAAATAGCCAGTGGGATAGCTCAACGCCTTCAAATGCGAACAGTTATACATTCAATTCTGTTCTTCAGGCAATCGATTCTATTTCGGATCCAGAAGTAGTTGAGATGAACTTGGCTACCATCCCGGGCCTTACACAGGAGGGTTTGACTACAAGCCTGCTTCGTGTTTGCGAGGACCGTGCTGATGCTCTTGCGATTATCGACTTGGCTGGAGGCTACAAGGCACGCGCAGAAGACACTTCGTCTGCCAGAAATAATACGGAGTCTAATTTAAGGACTGTAATTAGTAATCTGCGCGCTCGAGGACTCAATTCGTCTTATGGTTGTTGCTTCTATCCGTGGGTTCGAGGAAGAGATACGATTAATGGCGCCATGCTTTGGCTTCCGCCGTCCGTGGCCGCTTTGGGTACGTTCTCAAGTTCTCAGAAGAAGACCCAAGTCTGGTTCGCCCCGGCTGGCTTCAATCGCGGCGGCTTAACTGAAGGTTCGGCAGGAATTCCCGTTGTTGATGTGGCACACCAGCTGCGTCGCAAGGATCGAGATGATCTTTACGCTGCGAATATTAATCCAATTGCCAAGTTCCCGGCTGAGGGTATTGTAATCTTCGGTCAGAAGACACTTCAGGTGACTCCTTCTGCCTTGGATCGCATTAACGTTCGTAGATTGATGATTTTTGTGAAGAAGCGCGTTTCACAGGTTGCATCGCGCCTTCTTTTCGATCCAAACGTTCAAACAACGTGGAATCGTTTCATCTCGGCGGTCGGCCCAATCCTTGCTGATATCAAGACAAACTTCGGTTTATCTGATTATAAACTTGTGCTCGATGAAACGACTACTACGCCAGATTTGATTGATAGAAACATTCTATATGCCAAGATTTTCCTGAAGCCAACAAGGGCAATCGAGTTTATAGCAATTGATTTTAATATTACAAGAACTGGAGCGTCATTTGACGACTAATAAAGTGGGAGGTTTTAATCTCCCATACTATTTAACTTAGAACTTATGAGGAGTAACTAAATAATGCCATTCTGGACAAGCGCACTATCGGAGCCAAAGAGAGCACATAGATTTATACTGGATCTTCCCAATATTGCCGCGGCAGAGGATAAGTTTACATATAGAACTTATCTTGCCAAGTCAGTAACAAAGCCAGCTTACACGGTAGGCCAGGCGACTCATAAGTTCCTGGGAAATACTTTTTATTATCCTGGTAGCGTTGAATGGAACGAGCTCTCAGCTGTAATCGTTAACTCCATCAATCCAGATGGAAACGCTCTTTTTATGAATGCATTGGCCAACATGGGATATTTACGTCCTGACATCCAGGAAGATGTTATCCTGGCTAATCGTCCCCCCGGCACCCCGAACAAGAAGGATGCTCTTAACGCTCTTGGGCTTGTCAATATTCGCGAGCTTAATGGTGAGGGCGGCCTTGTTGGTGAATGGCAATTGGTAAACGCTTGGATTACGACGGCTGCTTTTGGTGATTTAAGTTACGATAATGATACAGAATTACTTAATGTTACTGTCGGAATGCGGTATGATTATGCTCTGTATAGTTCAGGTCCTGCAGTCGATTTCGCCGCGGAGCCGTAAGAGAAAGAAGGTAATTAATGGGTAGAAAAAGAAATTCGGAGCGATTTGGAGCTCCGACACCCGACGACACATCCACACCACTCGCTAGCGCACAATCAAGTGATATATTTTCATTCATAACTCCCACAGAATTTGTGGATTTACCGAGTGCTGGCCGCTTTTATCCCGATGAGCACCCTCTTTCCGGGATTGATGTTATCGAAATACGTCACATGACAGCCAAAGAAGAGGATATCTTGACTTCAGAGTCGCTCCTGAGAAAGGGGCTCGCCATTAATAGGCTATTGGAGTCGGTTATTGTCGATAAAAGTATAAAAATAGACGATTTATTGATTGGTGATAAAAATGCAATGTTGATTGCTTCAAGGATTACTGGCTTTGGTCCCTTGTATGAGACAGACGTTACCTGTCCTTCTTGCGGCGAGACAAATGAGAATGTGTTTAACCTTGAAGAGTTGGGGGTAAACGATGTTTCCGAACTGCCCGAGGGTGTCGATATGAATAGTGATAAAAACTTCACATTCAGTCTCCCGAAAACAGGGGTGACCATTGAGGTTAGACTTTTGACATCAAGAGACGAGCGCGCGATGGTAAAAACTAACGAAAAGAAGAAAAAACTTAAACTACCGGACACAAGAAGTACGGATCTACTTAAACGCGTAGTTGTATCGGTGAATGGTCATACTGATGGAAAAGATATTGAGAAGTTTACCGAAAAAATGCCACTACAAGACGTAAAGTATCTTAGAAAAATTTATGAACTAGTCAAGCCAGATATGGATGTTACTTGTGAGTTCACATGCGACTCTTGTGACCACGAAGGGGAGGTGGTAATGCCTTTGACGGCAGAGTTTTTTTGGCCTAACTCCTAAATACCAAGAAGGAGTCTATGAAGAGTTCTTTATATTAAAACATCACGGGGGTTGGTCCCTCTTTGAAGCCTATAATTTGCCAATTCCTTTGCGTCATTGGTTTGTCGAGCGATTAATTAAAGAATTTAAAAACCAAAACGAAGAAATTAAGCGACAAGGCCGGAACAAGTAGTTCCGGCTTTTTAGTTTGGTACTAGTTATATATATTAGAGGACACATCTATGGGCGATTTAGTTAAAAATGTAATTTATTTGAACAACCGGGACAGTAAGTTGAATGAACAGGCTCGTAGCAAATTTGCTGGAAAAGTACAGAGTGCAATGTTGGATTTGTACTATGCTGGAATGGATGTCCCTTTAAAATTGGTTGGTACGCAATCTCAAATTGACTCTTTTATGGGCGCCCTTAAACGAGAAAAACGATATATGGATTCATATATGAAACATGGATTAAGTGATACTAGAACATTAGGATCCCGCCATGATTTGATGACCGCGGTCAAGGCGTTTGAAAATGAAACGGGCCTACGTTGGCCTTTTAAAAATTAGGATAAAAAATTATGGCACTGACCCCCGAAGAAATTGCTAGACTTAAAATTGAGATGAGCGATCTTCGAGAGGAGATCGACCGCCTAGATTTTTCGCAGGATTTCTTAGATAAATTGGAGCAATTTGGCGCCAACTCCGTAAAGGTTGCTGAAAATCTGAAGCAACAAAACGTTGCTCTTCGAGCCGCTCAGGTCGCCGCCGTCGCATACAATGATCAGGTTACTACCCTGGCCGCCGATCTGTCACTGCTCACCGTGGGGACGGCGGAATACGATGCCGCGCAGACAGCGCTCACCAAAGCTGAAAAAAAGAGAGATAAATTTCTAACAGAAGCCACTCAAAGGCGCGCTCTTGAGATCGACGGCGCCGCCAAGCTTAAAACCAGTTTGCTGGCGAACGTCGACGCGCTTAAGAAGAATGCAAAGGCCAGGATTGCGCACGCAAAAGCAATGGCCCTGCTCACCGCCGGTGACATCCAGGGTGCTGCTGATGCTCTAGATGATATGAATAACGCGCTTAAGGAGGGCGCCAAAGATTCACAGGCCGGCTCACTTGCCTTTGATGCGTTGGCGAATTCACTTTTGGGTCTCTCCGGCCCGATGCAAAAGCTTCAAGGCTTCCTCTCAAAGGGCCCGAAACATTGGGGGGCGTTCCTGAAGGGCATGAAGCCGGCGCAGCTACTCAAAGACCTCACGTGGAAGCTGCTTGACGTATCTATACAGTATGCTATAGAATTAGACAACGTTACCTCACAGTTCGAAAAGTCCACAGGCGCCGGCGAGAAATTTAATGAGACAATAAAAAATATAGAACGTGCAGGTCGCAGTGCGGGCGTGACTTTTGAGGAAGCTGCCAAGGCCACCCAGACACTTAAGAATACTTTCACTGATTTTACTTATTTTAATCAGCAAACTCAAGATGAACTGGGCGCCACTGTGAGCGTTTTGGCCGAGCTTGGCTTTGAGATGCAAGACCAGGCCCAGATTATGCAAACAGCTACGAAAGCTATGGGTATGTCGCTGTCAGGTGCTCAAAATCTTTTGCTCGACATTACTGCTACTGCAAAGTCGTTGGGTATAGATGTTAAAAAAATGGGTCAGGAATTTGTCAAAAATAAAGAAATTTTGGTTCGCTATGGCGACCGTGCTGGGGCAGTCTTCGAAGATCTAGCCAAGGCAGCAAAGGCTTCTGGAACCGAAGTTAGTGAATTATTGAAAATGATGGATAAATTTAAGACGTTTGACGCAGCAGGAAAATCTGTTGGCCGATTGAATGCAATTTTAGCCGGCCCCTACCTGAATTCCATTGATATGTTAAATGCCTCCTTGGAAGACCCGATAGAAGGTGTTAAAATGCTCAAGAGCGCTTTCGAGGAAGCCGGCGTCGATGCCGCGGCCCTATCGGGCGCAGAGCTATTGGCATTCTCGGATGCTTTGGGGATGTCCGCAGAAGAAACGCGCAAGTTAATATCTCAGAGTAATGAAGAATTGGAGATCGAACGATTAAGTCGAGAACAAGCAAACGAACAGGCCGAGAAAGCACTGGCCATCATGGACAAGCTGAGAACCGCATTCAAGAAAATGTTCCTTGATGCAGAACCTTTTGTAACGAATGTCCTTCTCCCTATGATCGAAGGCTTCTCGGCCTTTGCTGGAATGGTCGGTAAGATCACATCTGGTATGGGGGCTATTGCGACCGGCTTCGTCTTCGCGGCCCTCGCCGCTGCAGCTCTTGCAATGGCCATTCCGGGCCTCCAGGGCTTTTCAATTGCGGCACTGGGTATTCTCGCTATGGCTGGCATAGGAGGGCTGGCCATGAAGTTCGGCGGCGAAGAAAAAAAGGAAAAGGAAAAGAAAAAATTCAGGGCCGGAGAAGCATCCAGGAGAGGCTTTCTTGCTGGAGGAATTGTACCCGAACCGCTTATGGGGGGAGGATCCTTAACCCCAATTCTTATGAATGAAGGAAATTTTCAAGAAAAGATTATATTGGCCGGCCAAAGCACGCAAGCCACGGCCACACCATATATTAGAGGTTATGCCGTCGGCGGAACAGTTAACGCCGCAGTACCAGCAGGAAGTGAGGTAATTTCGAGAAAGGATTTAGATGCCCAGGCTGCACAGCGCGACGAGACCAATAAAAAATTAGATCTTGTTGCGTCCCATCTTGACGATATGAAAAATCAAAATAAAAATAAGCAAGCGGTCACAGTTTCACAGATCAAAGACTATGTACTCGAGGGTGTTAACCCGTTTGCGCGGGCGTAAGGGTAATTAGGAGAATATAATGGCTGAAAAGAAAATAACAACATATTCAAAACGTGGTTTCGGATGGGAGCATCAGTATAACACCTCGACGCTGAAAACTCGAAAAAATCCCAATGGATCTAGTGTGCCGCTGCCGGACCCGAAGGCGACCGGCGACAGTAATGCCGTGTCCCCCATGACTGCTGATCCAGCAATGCGAACCAATTGGTTTTTTACCATTTCAATTAAACATATTCCCACCGGAGAAGCAGTCGCTTTTGAAGGTTGGGCGACACAATTTTCGGACACATATACTCCCTCGTGGAACACTACACCAGTTTATGGTAGGATGGATCATCTGGCTACTTTTCAAGGGACAACAAGAAATATTCAATTGGGTTTTGATATTGTTAATGATTCAGAAGAGAATGCAAAATTCAATCTTTCGCAGATTGCCAAGTTCATGCAGTTTCAATATCCGGTTTATGATCGTACGGTCGCACCGGGAACCAGCATATACTCAGCCCAACAGGCCGATGCCGCCTCCACCGCCCCTAACCAATCGGTTGCTCCGACACTATCTCAGCAAACTGTATTAAAGGCCGCCCCACTTCTATCGATAAAATGGACAAATCTTATTTCTAGTCCCAATAACGAAGGTCAGAGGTTGATGGGTTATATAAATGGTGGCATAAGTTACTCTCCTGATTTGAGTGCGGGAGGTTTTATATCTGGTGACCTTCTTGATGGTTCAGATCTGTACGCTGGCGACCGTTCACAGATTAAAAATTATATTCCAAAAAAAGTTTCTTTAAGTTTTAACTTTACCGTTGTACACACCCATTTGGCTGGCTGGGTTGATGCAGCAGACCCTTCGCGGCCGGCATCAAATTCCGATGGTTCGGGCACGAAAACTTTTTATTTTGGCGGCGATAGAGACATTAATAGCAGGTTTCCAAATGCTTATGCTACGTATCCTGATCCGGAAGAACTTGCTGCCGCAGAGGCCGCAGAGGATGCCGAACTCGATGAGTTCCTCGCCGGCGCCGGGATGCCGGACTTCTCCGACGACACAACCGAATCAACACCAGCCGGCCCCTCTGCGTCAGACGAAGCAGCTGATGAGATAGTTATGAACAGCATGGGCGGAAGCGGTCAGATGACTGTTAGCAGCGGAACAGGTGGCCACCCGCCGAATCGAGTCGCGCGAGCGCGCGCTCGGAACCGCGCGCGCGGCAGTAGTGATGGATAAGGAGTGAAAATAGATTAATGGGAAGTAGATATAGTAACCGGGCCCTTTTTAAAAACAAAGACGAATCTTATGAATCAATTTTAGAGGACCGTGGTGTGCCTTTTATTAAGCACTATGGCTCCTCTGCAATGATGACGCCAACCCCTTTTCAAAGATCCAAACTATCAAGAACCCGTCATATATGGAAAGTTGGTGACAGGTTCTATAAGCTGGCAATCCAATATTACGGCGATGCGCAGTATTGGTGGGTTATTGGGCTGTATAACGAGAAACCAACGGAGGCACACTTGAACGTTGGGGATGTTATTATAATCCCGCTCCCTTTGAGGGAGACGCTGCGAGTAATAAGGGGCTAAAAAATGTCAGATTCGGCAGAAGCGCCAATCTCAGATATCTGGTTCGAGAACTGGGACGAACTCATTAAAAGAAAGTTCGGAGCCACTTATAGGCTTGAAGAAGCTTGGGAATATTTTAAGCTTCACTACGACCAGGACGTTCAGGATCCTGCCAATAACGATTACCTACCAGCTGGGCACACATTTAAGTCTCGCATTCAGTCAGCGGTCTTGGCCATGGCCCAGGCGCAGTCATCGAAGATCGATACCCAGTTTAACACCATTGCTGATGTAGAAGCGGTCTTGGGGACTTCGATCCCCGGCGCCGGTAATCCCTTCCCCGAGGTTGGAACAAACTATATAGATCAGCAGACGAAATGGAGGCGCTTTGGGCTGATGACTGGCTTTAATGTTGGTTCAGCTGTACCTCATACTTTTAAAGAAGAAGACATAACTGATCCAAGGGGCGGCTGGGCAAAATTTTGGGATGCCGCCGATCTAGCGGTCGAGGCGGCGACCGGCGAGCGGTCGGATTCGGGCGGCGGAGCTCTGCACCACGTCTCGCAGCCCGGTACCGCGCTGACCGGCCAGGGAGCGCAAGGAGGCGGCACAGGTACAAGGAACCTTGAAGCACAGCTCGCAATCCAACGCTTTAGGGAGGTAGGAGATCCTCGCTTTAGGTCAGAGCTTATCGGACACCCCGAACCAAGTGTCCTAAATACAACTGAGCACGTCGACACATCGCGCAACTGGGGCTACGTCCCCGGGGGCGACCCCATTCGTGCACAAACAACGTCCGATCCGACTGGCGCAGACAAGGACTCAGTGGTAAGAATGTTTTATGGGCGCGCGAAAATTCAGACCCTAAAGGGTGGCAATTCGATCTTGGGCCCAGGCAATATGCCGATGAATTATGGTCACTTTACAGGCCCCGCCGTTCGCGAATTTTTCCTTTTGATGAATAAAACAAATGTAGTCACCGCGATTGATAATGTGCGCACCGCCCTCGCCAACGGCGCGAAGAGGCTGTTACAACCGATCATTGATGAAATAAAGATTGCCAAACATCTTCGAGAAGGCGGTGCCGCAGGGGCCGCGCCTGCCGGCATCCTGCCGGTGCCGAAGACGCTGTGGTGGTCCGGAAGCCCGACACCGCCAATTTATAAACAATATTCCATCGACGACGACGTAAGCGCCTCCCCCGATACAGAGACACCTAGATGGACTAATGGTAATCCAATACCCTCTCAAATACTTGTATGGCCTACACTTCCGCTTGATTCCCTGATGACGCCGGCTGAAGAAGACGAACTTTTTGAATGGATTTTTCGCCTCGGGTTGCCCTTCGGCTCGTTGGGTGCGCTGGCAATCTTCGCGGCCGCGGCCGGAATGGTCAGTGCGATCGAAGACTCGGACACCGACGCCGCCGATGTGTTCTCTAGGCTCAGTGGCCTTGAAGAAGAAGACACCGCCGGCACTGCTCGTTCAGCCAAACTGATGACGGGCGATATACGAGAGTTTTGGTATAATGGCTACAAGGAGTATGAGAGCACTCCCGGGTCGCCAATCAGGGCCCTGGAGGATACGATTAAGGCTGACCTTGTGCAATCAACTCGCGATATTTGGAATGGCCACGAAGTAGGATCTGCGCCATACAAAAAACTATTCAGAGAGACTTTAGAAATTATATTAGACTTCTTCGGCGCCGGAACTCAACCAGATCCAACGTCTGATCAGGAAGTTCAAGAGGGCGCCGAGAAGAGCGCCCAGTCACCGTTCTATACTGAAGAACAATTAGATAAAATGCTGGGTTTCAAGGTGCTGAAGCCCCTTGATATGCAGTGTTTTTTGATGGAAAATATTGATATGATTTCTGAGCTCCAGGAACAAAGATCAGCTTATACCAATGTGGTTCAACTATATGGCGAACCAGGAACCACCATTTCTAAAATAAATCATGGCGGCAGAACAGATGAAATAAGGCAATTATTAAACTTATCTCCGGCCGTTTATGCCCTGTTGGTTCCATATATAAAACTTTATCGTGTTGATTATTCGGAAGCGATAAAGGACGCTACGGGCAAGAAGATACCTGGAAGCTCGAAACCCGTAGCGCAGTATGAGATACCAATTCCGAACTTTATTGATGCGACCGACATCCGACCGATGACCGGCGCCGATGGTTACGGGCGCCTCCGGGGGTTTGGGTTACAGTCGTTTACTTGGAAACTCGATGGGGTCCAGCCAGCCGAAGTAGATAATAACATATCGGCCAATTTAAAGTTTCATTTTCAAAGTGTTAATGATTTATTTCAAGGCTCTGCTAAAATTCGCGATGATGGCAGTTTCGCGGGCTACGGCGCCGGACATGTTCCCAATCCATTAGATTTATTAATTTCATCGAAGACCATGTCGCGCGAGAGCCCCCTAGCATCAAACGGAGACGATCCTTCCAAGAAGCCGAAGCCACCGCGGTGTAAGTCGGACGCGGGTAATATTCAACAAGCTTACGACGGCCCTTCTTTTAGAATTAAAATTGTGGCTGGCTGGGCAACACCACCAAATATGAAAGAACTTATGCCCGATGCATCTCCGGATCAAATAACACAGCTTACTCGTGCCCTTGAGACAACGAGGATATCGTTGTATCTTCAACAAACTCGTCATGATCTAAATTTTAATCCGGATGGCACTGTACAGCTATCGATAGATTATCAGGCAGCTTTAACTGGTATTTTGACATCTAAAAAAGCGGATATATTGGGTGTGCGCGACCGAGATATGCAGGCAGCACTTGACGCTGTGGCCGGCCGTGTCAAGACGGCTGCTGATGATGACCTTACAAAAGAAGAGCTTGAAGAGTTGATGGAAAAGAAGAAAGATCTTGAAAACGAAGACAGGCTAAAAAAATATAGAAGGTTCTTGAACGCGCTTTATGGACGATCCGATGATGGCTGCAAAACAAAAACCACCAAAATGTATACTATTCAAGTAAGCCAGAATGTACTTTCTCAACCTAGGCTCGGCGATATTAAAAATGCCAAAGACCGCGCCGCGTACGCCCGGCAAAGAATGTCTGCAAATGCTTCATCGCGAGGGTTTTCCATAAGAAATCAATCTGATATGGCAGGAGGCGAAGGTGCCAACACGGACCTGCTCGCTTTAGTGAACAAAGGGATTAACGAAGGCGCCTCTACTCAAGACGTTGGAGATTCAGCTGCCGGAGATATGATGGGACAGTGGGAGAACGAAGTTACGGATAATGATGATGTTAAAATTCCTTATTTTTATTTGGGAGATTTAATTGATACTATTTTAGAAAACCACCAAGATGTTACATCAAATGAGAATGTCGATCCTGGTTATATGACTTTTTTGTCCGACGTCGACATTGTCAATCCACTTGTACTTTTTCAATCTGAAAATGCTTTGGATCTTGCGTGTGCAAACAATATAGACGATGCTGCCCTGGCTCAAAGCCTTAGAGAAAAGGGCTATGTATTTAGTACAGATCCAGATACAGGCTCATCTATTAAAAAACGTATTAATATTGGAAGTATTCCGATTTCATTGGATTTATTTAATGTTTGGTATAAAAATAATGTTATCAAAAAATCTAGAAATAGGTATTATTTAATGCATTTCTTAAAAGATTTATGTAGTGGCCTTATTTCGGGAGCACTCAAGAAGAATTGCTTTTCGGACAATATTGTTAATCAAGTTAGGTTTGATACGTCAGTTATTAATTTTAATAATTCTTCTAGAAAGATTAAGAAGGGAAGGAATACGACGGTGGCGACACTTGCGGAGGCTAAAGGTGCTTTGGAAGAAACAAATGATATCCCGGACCGGTCAAACTTCGACAACTACATGCGTTGGCACTCCCAACACTACAACACCATTTCAGGATTGGTGTTATATAGTACAGACGCCAAACCAGCAAACCGTACGGGAAATTATGAAGATGACCTGAAAGCTGGGATATATCACAATTATATAGGCTCTAGTGCCGGCATCCTTAAAAGTTTAAAATTTAGCAGAGAGGATCAGGCATATTTGCGAGAAGCAAAAATTCAAAAAATTGGTGCTTTAGGTGCTGAGCAATTGAGAGAACTATATAGCGTAAGTATGGAAATGGTGGGAAACACACTATTTAAGAATGGCCAATATACTTTTGTATGGCCTACGCTCATTGCTTCTGATGATGCATATGCCAAGCTTCTTGGGTTGGGAGGATATTTCATGATTACAGGGGTCGATCATAATATTTCGTCACAAGGATATAATGTTAGTGTGACAGCTTTACAGGAAGGTCTTAGAATGGGAACCGATGAGATTGTGACCGCCGAAGCTGTGCGCGGCGTCGAGGCTCTCGCGAGCCCAGACGAAAATCCCTCCGAAACCGATAGAGAATTCCGCGAGCGAACGGAGCTTGAGGAAATCTCAGCGGAACTCGAGGATCTCGGCGCAATGTCCGACGAAGAGTGGGCGGCGCGCCTCGAAGCCCAGCCAAAGAGCGACCGCGAACTCGCGCGAGAAGCGCATGTGGCTTGGGAGTCTCGAAGCGGATGGCAGAAATGGAGTGATCGCGTCACCGGCGCCAAAGCACCGCCCCGGGCCGGCCCACCGAGCGTCCCGATTCAGATACCAATCCAACATCCGAGTGACAACGACACTGATTAAATAATTATGCCTGATATCTTCAAATATACTGAATACGACTTGAGAAATCCAGCTGGCCAAAATGGTCTTTCTTCTTTAGCCTCTTACTATCAACGTTATTTATATAAAAATAAAATATATCCGTCGACTTCCCCGCCTCCTTTGGATGTCTGGTATGATAAGCTTTTATATGGAAGAGTTGATCCGGTCCAGAATACTATCATTCCATCTACTAAAAATCTAAAAATAATCAGGCCTGCAGTCAGCCAGGATATTAGGGCCTTGAACGTGGTGGCATCCGCATTCGAAAAATTTGCCGCTCATATTCAAAAAGCTCTCATTATGGGTGTTCTCAATAGGAAGGGCGCCTTTGGGGTTCCTTCAAATCCTGATTTATTGGAGTTAAAAGCTCATAAAGGATATAAATCTCCAAATTCTAAATATGCACACTTTACGCAAGGCCTCTATGACGTATTTTTTCAAACTCTAACGGGCGACCAGAGCGATAGGATAAAAGATTTTTATACATTCTTAAATGTATACGTAATTTATTTGCAGAATATGTCTTCTATCGCTCCTATTACAAAAACAAATTATTTATTATCTAATAACGGAAGTATTTTTACATCTGGTCTTAGTATTGCCATATCAAATAAAAATGCCGGGGACGATAGAATTAAAAATGAATCTTTTATTAAGGATCCTAATTTTGATTTTTTTACAGGCTGCGCTAAAAAATTTGGATTTACGGTAAATAAAAATGCTCCTTGGATTTTAACAGCAGACCTTTTTACGTCTGCTTTCAAAGCCGTCGCCCTAGAGCGATTCGTGGGCCCCGGGGGAACCGTAATAGATAAGAGTAATTTTTTTGATATCTTCTATGATAAAACCTATCTGACCGATTTCGATGATCTGATTCGAATTTTAATGAACTCTTATTCAAATTTCATTCGGTCAGCTCCCTACTATGATAAGGGAAAAGAGACGCTAAACAAAAATTGTAGAATCACACCGAAAGCCCGAGCTCCTCTAAAAATAACTTCTCAACAAGTTATTAAGGGTGAGGTCTCCCACGAAGACGTCTTGCCGGCTAAATTTTTAATTGATTTGTATACTAATTTAAGGCAATGTGAGGCGAAGTTCCCGCTTTCACAGGCAAAATTACAGAGTGTGAAGTCAGAAGCGTATGAAAAATATCATCTGCGCCCAAATAAAAATATTTCGCGCTTGCAAAATGTTGCCCACTATGTTAATCTAGTTTTTAGAGATTACATATATGATCAAGGCGCCATTGGCCTTCAATTTGAAAATGCTGTTGTCGTCAACCGCGCCTCGAATAAGTAATAAAGAAAATTAACGTCATTAGTTTATAAGTTAGGAGGTCGTTTGCTTTTTCAAGTCCTAGATCAAAAGAGGGATTGTGCTGGATATTTCGCAGATAATACCATCAATCCCACACCCCAATTGCCTATGGAGGGCGAGACCTGGGAGTACTCAGAGCATCTTCCCGGCAAACAGTATGAGATAGCACGCATTTATAGCCACGGAGCGACCCTCACAGACGTTTGTCCACCTGAGTTGTGTGAGGACTGGGAGGGAATCAAGAAAACGCTTAAGTCCTGTCTCAGGGCTTTTAAAACATCACGTCTTTCTTTGGACGAAAACTGTTTCTATGACGTTCTGCCAGAATACTTTTTGTATGAGTACCTAAACACCAGAAATAAGATAACCGAACACGTTCTGAACACGCATCCTAAGCCTCAAAACTATGATTTTATGTATAACTTGGTGGAGATGCTGTCTGACATTCGTTTGCAAACTCTAGATATAGACATTGGTTCGGTTAAACATCTCTTAAGTTCTGTCCGCGGTCAGAATTTCCATCGTACATTACAAAGTATCAAGCACGTGTGTGATTATAATCCTTGGGGCACTGTAACGGGACGCTTGGCAACTAATCCCAACACCTTTCCAATTTTGACAATGAATAAAGAATTCCGCGCCTGCATTAAGCCAAAGAATGACTGGTTTATTGAACTTGATTTTAATGCGGCGGAACTTCGCGCCTTCCTGGCACTCGCAGGAGTAGCCCAACCCACTAATGACATCCACGATTGGAACGTTAGGCATGTTTTTGATAGGCAGTTAACTCGGCAGGAAGCTAAGGTGAAAACTTTCTCATGGTTGTATTCTCAGAAGTCCAATAAAGCGCTAGAACGTCTCTATAACAAAGATTTAGTTAAAAATAAATACTGGGATGGCTATAAAATTGAGACAGACTATGGTAGAATAATGAATAACGTAGACGAGCATCACGCTCTTAACTATATTATTCAGAGTACCACAATTGATATGGTGCACGAACAGGCTTACAGGGTCTACGAGCTTTTGAAGGGGATGAAAAGCAATATTTCTTTTTTGATTCACGATGCTGTGTATATCGACCTTTCTGAGGAAGATCGATATGAAATTCTGAATTTACTTGACACATTCAAGAAAACACGGTATGGTGTGTTTAAGGTTAATGCCTCAGCGGGCGAGAATCTGGGAGATATGAAAGAGTTGAGATTGTGAAAAAGGAATATAACAAACTTGTTCGAGATAGAATTCCAGAGATTATTGAGGAAGCAGGTAAGACAGCCCAAGTTCGGCAAGTAGACCAGAGAACCTTACGCCACTATGCTTTCAAGAAATTACGGGAAGAAATAGAAGAATTTATTGAAAATCCTTGTGCTGAAGAGGCTGCCGATGTAATGGAGATTATGAACTTTATTTGTTATCGCGCTGGGATACGTAAAAAGTCCATTCTTGCTGAAGCAACGGCAAAACGCGTCGAGCGCGGCGGGTTCGAATTAGGGTTGATCCTGGACTGGGTTGAAGAAGAGTGAAAATTGTAGGCTTGGGAAAAGCGGGTTGCAATATTGCGAAAGCTTTTTCAAAATTTCCGCAGTATGAAACGTATGGGATTGATACTTCTAAAGATGCTGATATCACCATCAAAAAAAGGAATAGTCATGAAGACTATGATAAGAGCTTTCCGTCGCTTAAGAGAAAACTTAAGTTTACTGACAACGACGTTTACGTTGTAATAGCCGGCGCCGGGCAAATCTCCGGTGGCATACTCAGGCTTTTGGAACAGATTAAAAATAATAGAATAACGGTTATTTATATTCAGGCCGATCTAACGCTCGCGAGCGAAGTACAAAAAATGCAAGAAAAAATTGTTAGCAATGTTTTACAAGAGTATGCTCGTTCTGGTGTAATCGAGGCCATATGGCTTATAGACAACCAAATGGTTGAAGTAGGAATTGGTGATGTTCCTATTATGGGTTACTATGATATTCTGAATCAGGCGATCGTTAATCTGGTTCATATGATTAACATATTTAAAAATTCTGAGCCTGTAATTGGCAACTTCATTGAGCCTTCAAGGTTAAGCCGTATTGCCACGATTGGGCTGCTCGATGTTGAAGAATCTGAAGAAAAGTGGTTTTCTGACTTGACAAACCCACGTGATGTGGTATACTATTATGGTATCAATGAAGAACAACTTAAGGAAGACGGTACATTGTTCAAGAAAATTACAGACTATGTAAAGGCTCAGGTCGTTACGGGAGTAAATGTTTCATACGGAGTGTTTAAAACCACCTATGACCAAAAATATTGTTATTGCATTAAGTATTCATCTATGGTACAATCATTTTTAGACGATCAGGATATTAGCTGATCGTACTCTAACCCAAAGAAAGGAAAATAAAATGGGTATTAATTTAGACAAGATGAGAGAGAAGCTCTCGTCACTACGCGGAGACGGAAACTCCTCAAATGACACTTTCTGGCGCCCCGCGGATGGGGACCAGACTATTCGAATCGTTCCGACGGCGGATGGAGATCCCTTCAAAGAGATGTGGTTTCACTACAATGTTGAAAAGGGAGGGTTCCTGTGTCCCAAGCGCAACTACAGCGACGAGTGTCCTGTGTGTGAGTTCGCCTCACAACTGTGGCGTGAAGGCGCCGACAGTAACGACGAACATAGTAAGAAGGTTGCGAAGTCTCTGTTTGTGCGACAGCGCTTCTTCAGTCCCGTGATGGTTCGCGGCGAAGAAGAAAAGGGTGTACGTATCTGGGGGTATGGCAAGACCGCCTACGAAAACCTGTTGACGCTCGTGCTTAATCCGGAGTATGGTGATATCACCGATACGGAGACCGGCACCGATCTGCAGATGACCTACGGGAAGCCGCCAGGGGCTTCCTTCCCACAGACGAAGCTTGTGCCCCGTCGCCGTTCGTCCCCGCTTTGCGAGGATCTGACGCCCGAGAAGTGCGCCGAGCTTTTGGACAGCATTCCAGAGTTCACTGGTTTGTTTGAGCGGAAGACGACTGCCGATGTGCAAACTATTCTTGATACATTCGTTAACGCACAAGTTGACGATCCCGAGAGCGTTAGTACCGAGACTGAGAAGTATGGTAAAAGCGCGGATGGTGAAACCAACGCTGTTGATGCAGCTTTCGCAGAGCTAGGGTCTCTTTAAATCCCCCCCACAGGGAGGCACAGGGTTATCAGGTGTCTCAAATAGAAAGGAGTAGTTATGACTACTAAAACGAATCGACTTGAACAGCTGATTACCCTCCTCGAGGGAGTGCGCGACGATCATGATAAGTTCTTTGAGCGCGGCAATAACGCTGCTGGAACTCGCGTACGCAAGACAATGCAGGATGTTAAGACATTAGCCCAGGAACTTCGCGTTGAGGTTCAAGAAGCTAAAAACGCAGAATAATCTTTGAAAGCCACAGGGAGGCATGGGTTATAGATGTCTCACACTTATTAAAAAGAAAGGGAATAAAGTGGGAAATATTATAGATGCACTCCGTGACGTAGGCGTTGCCGATGATGATTACGTGTACCTCAATTATGAAGATAGTGCCGAAGTATGGCATATCTCAGATGATTATATTGAGAACGCATTGAGTGAAACCGACACAGCCAGTAGGCTAGCTACTTTGCTAGCCACTAGTGGCATTACGGTTCTGTCACGCTATGAGGAGGATATACTGGGAACTATGCGGGATGAGGGGTTGCTTGATGACTATGATCATGAAGATTGGTTTGAAGAATATCTGACGGAAAAGATTCAGGAGGAAGCCTATCAATACGATCTTCTGACAATTTCTACCGAACGTCATGACTATAAGCGTGGCACGTGTGAAATTGCAGCCAACGTTAAGGTGGCTGCTGGAGAACTTTATGAACTCGGTGCTAATGCGGATTCTTTTGTGTCCGGTTTTGATGTGGTCGTTCAAACTAAGAACGGTCTCCTGACACTGGCGACGTAAACATGTGGGGGATTTTGTTGGGAAGTGCAGTGGGATTGCTCTTTCTGTTGTTGTTGGAAACGCGTAGAGAAGTAAGAGAGATTGGTGAGCAAATCAACACATTACATAAGGATTTTATTTCAGAAATGGCCGTAAAATACGGAGAGCTATATGGCAAAAAGTAAATCAAAGGCCGGCAAGATCTCTATTGATGGGCTTCGGACCCTAATCAACAAAACATCCGGCCTTGATGTAGCGCACAATCTTAAGGAAGCAAATCCGACTGAAGTAAAAGAGTGGATTCCAACCGGGTCGCGCTGGTTGGACTCTATTGTTTGTCGTGGACGATTAGGTGGCGTTCCTATCGGCAAATTTACGGAGATCGCCGGTTTGGAATCAACTGGTAAATCTTTTATGGCTGCGCAGGTTGCTGGCAACGCCCAACAGATGGGAATGACTGTAATTTATATGGACTCAGAGTCAGCGATTGATCCAGGATTTCTTGAGCGCGCTGGCTGCGACATAAACGAACTCATTTATGTTCAAGCACAGTCCGTTGAACATGTGCTAGAAACCGTTGAAAATGTTTTGAAGTCGGGAGCAGAAAGAACCCTATTTATCTGGGACTCCTTGGCTATGACGCCCACCATCACGGATGTGGAAGGGGACTTCAATCCTCAGTCCACGATGGCAATGAAGGCGCGCATCCTCTCCAAGGGGATGTCTAAACTAACCATCCCGATTGCAAATACCAAGTCAGCCTTCCTGGTTCTCAACCAGTTGAAAACTAACATTCCACAAGGACCGAATGCGCGCATCGTTGCAATGACGACGCCCTTCATCACTCCAGGCGGAAAGGCTATGCACTATGTATACTCTCTCCGCATCTGGCTGACGGGGCGCAAGGCCAAGTCCGCGTTCATCGAAGATGAGAGCGG
>Ga0209349_1000332_pt1 | contig 25920 bp, 23 predicted proteins | sample ETNvirnome_2_130_FD_184067 | JGI IMG/M metagenome (GOLD analysis project Ga0209349, IMG submission 184067) | Marine viral communities from the Pacific Ocean - ETNP_2_130 (SPAdes) (version 2) | ecosystem: Environmental > Aquatic > Marine > Oceanic | place: Pacific Ocean | collected 2013-06-22
AATTATCAAAGAAGAAGTTAAAAAAATTATGAGATTGGAAACAACAGAATATCCCGGCGCGGAAAAGGAATCCAAGATCCCCCCTCTGACAAAAGGACCCCGGACCTTTGAATATTCATCTCAGGAGACGCACGACCCGGGAAAGGAATCTTCAGCAACACTAGAAGTTGTTGATCAGTTTCAAGGCGAGAGCCAGCCCGAGGCTTCGGGATACGGTCCTGGCGCCACTTGGGTCCGGAAACCATATGTAAGGATGAAGATCAATGGAAACGAAGAGGTAATAAATACTGTCAGTGGTCTTGAAGGCTTAGTTAGTGGAATCGCGGATATTTTAGGAGAAAAACACAGCGAGGACGGCACGTGGTATTTCGCTGCCCAGCCCGCACTCGCCGCCGCGCTAGCAAATTTCTTGGTACCAAAACAACCACCATCCTCCGGAGGGCTTAAAAGAATGAGAGAAGAACAACTTAAACAGATTATTAAGGAAGAACTTGAGGCAGTGTTGAGCGAAGCGGATGAAGAATTCGAAGAACTCCTTGCGTGATGTCAGGTTGAATGCCAAAATATCAAAGAAGGCGCTAGTTATACAAAATGTGTCGACAACTGTACGGGGGCAACCAAAGAATGAGGAAAGGTAGAAAAATAAGGAATAAATAATGGCTAAAGTACTTTTACGAGAATACTACGAACTATGTGAAGGCGGCGTGTGTCAAGATCTTTTGACAGAAGACGAAAAAAGGTTTGTTACAGACGGCGGCATGATGCTATCTGGCAAACTGCAAGAAGCAGACTGTCAAAACGGCAACGGAAGAGTTTATCCATTCCAAACTTTAATGAGAGAAGTTAAAACCTACCAAAAACTCGTAAAAGAAAACAGAGCCCTAGGAGAATTAGATCATCCCGACGATTCGGTTATTAACCTTAGAAATGCTTCTCATATGGTTACTTCTGTTTGGATGGAAGAGAAAAACGTAATGGGAAAAGTAAAAGTACTAGACACCCCCTCTGGAAAGATTCTTCGTTCATTGGTGGAGTCGGGTGTTAAGTTGGGTATTTCGTCTCGCGGCATGGGTTCCGTAAGTGAAGGCAACGGCAGAACGATGGTAGAGGATGACTTTCAATTGATTTGTTTTGATTTTGTTTCAGAACCATCAACCCCCGGCGCATTTATGATGAAAGAAGCAAAAAACCTACGAGAATCAAATATTTTCACCAAAGCAGACAAAATCAATCGCCTATTGAACGAGGTGTTGGAAGATGAAAGGTGAAGACTACAAGTTAATTAAAGAGAATTGGGACAAATTTCTCAAAGAAGAAGAACAATTAGATGAGATAACGCAATTTATGCCTGGTGGTATGTCTACGATTGTAAATATGGGTACCCAAACGCCCGAAGTTGTTCGACGGTGGTTAGCGAATGCAAAAGCAGAAGGCGCAATTCCTTCGTGGTTAAAACCCTATGCTGATAAGTCTTTGGGGGCGTTGGATCATTTAAAAAATGATCCCAGTTGGAAATTATTAATTTGGGTACTTAAAGCGGCAAGTTGGTTAAGCGACCCCCTTGGTCAGAAAATATGGAGTTCTCAATTAACTCCGAGACTAAATAAATTGCTTGATGCGGAGTTTCCGGAATTAAAACAATTTCCTTTAGCCGATAAAAGTCATACTGATGAAGCGTTGGCCCAGGTTCAAAAGATTTTAAAACAATCCGCTAGGAAAGATAATGAAGAAAAATGATTTAAAACAATTAATTAAGCCTTTGGTTAAAGAATGCATACACGAAGTCCTTTTAGAAGAAGGACTTCTTTCAAGCGTGGTGGCTGAAGTGGCTAAAGGACTCCAAGGCAATCTTGTTGTCGAGACAAAGAAAAAACAGGACAAACGCATATTTAATGAAGACTTGCAAATGCAACGCAAGTCAAATGAATCGAGAGTGAAACTTCAAGATCACCGTAAGAAATTGATGGAGTCGATTGGTGGGGGCGCTTACAACGGAGTAAATCTTTTTGAAGGCACAGACCCAATGTCCCATTCAGAACCCAAGCAGGGAGAAACAGATTTAGGTAATCCACGCGATGCTGGCGTAGATATTAGTTCTATTCTTGGGAAATCCTCTCAAATTTGGAAAGCAATAAAGTAGGTGTATTATGGCCAGATTGGCTAATGTTATTGTAAAATCAAAAGAATGTAAAAACAATCACGAACGAATGATTCGAAGATTTATAAAAAAAGTTAAGAAAGAACGAATTGTTGAAGAAGTAAGGGAAAGGAAACGCTATAAAAAGCCTTCTGTTGCTAAAAAGGAAAAACGTATTCGTGCCCAACGCATGAGACTGAAAGAAGAACGAAAACAGCAGAGAATACAACAAAAACGTAATAGAAATAATTAGTGACTATTTATAGTGAATATAATTAACTTAGGAGATTTATATGCCGACTTTTCAATATAACAGTTGGGGCCGTACAAGGAGTCCAAAGAATCTCGCCGGCGGCGTCCAGGGCAAAAAGGTAGCAGTTTTACCCAATACCGATGTTTTAAAAGGCGTCACAGAATCAAGCCAAGGTTACGTCACAGAAAATCAAAGATATTTACACGTTCTTATCGAAGATCGCACGACTAGTGATGACCCGGCCGTGACAACTATTTACGGGTATTGTCACGCATTTCAACGATGGTTTGAAATACCGGAGAGCGAAGCCGGCGGCGAAGGACAAAACACTGCAAACGCCGCTGCATCCATCGATATCGGCAACATAGCCCGCCTCCCACCCGTTCAGGTACCATCTGATAGAGAGTACCGACGTTATGAGATAGTGGGAATAGATAGAGTTGCTTTCGTTAATGGAACTCCAGCCGAAGTTAATGTTTTCGCTGCTTGCAGTACATTTTAGGGAGAATTACTAAATGCCAAGAAGCAGGCGGATATACATAGATTTTAAAAACAACAGAACAAGATTTCCAAGTAGTTCTGCAGGGGCAGGTTAGCCCGTGTCGAACTTTTCTTGGGCATATATTGATTGTGCAGCCATCTACGGCTCAGGTTCGTTTGGGCCACCTAACTCACTTCAATTTGTAACAGAATCCGGAGGTGCTACCACCGGTTCACATCTTTTATCATACTATACTGCTAGTGTATACAGTTATCAACCCAGCACGATGGTTTTATCTGGTAACTTAGTTGTAACTGGCGCCATCAGTGCTAGCAATTATTATATTCAAAATATTGCCGTCATTGATCTCACAGGTTCAACAAATTTTGGTAACACTAATGATGACGAACATCATCGAACTGGTAGTTTTGTTATTACGAAAGGCGCTGTGGATCCCACAGTATATACTTTAAGTGCGTCCGTCCTCGATGGCCGTGTGTCTGTTAGATCCTTTTCTGGTCGTTATCGCAAGGTTACTAGTACTTCTTATGTTATAGGGGTCGAGGAATATATTGTAGCAGCTAGTGCTAGCGCTAACCAGACCTTTTATTTGCCAACAGCATCGGTAGTCGGCGCCGGCGCCATCCTTATTATTAAAGACCAGTATGCACAGCGAGCATCTACGTCTGTTTTTGTTTCTGCGTCAGAGCATGGCCATCAAAGAGTTGAGGACGGGCCATTTTACGAAATAACTGGCACAATGTCTTCATTAAATCTTTATTCAGATGGTACTAATTGGTTTGTGTATTAACCAAATAATACATAATATCGTCTTTTTGTGATGATTAATACTATTTATTTTGAAAACTGTTTTTTAGGAGTAATTATATGTCAGCTTTGTTAAAAGAAGCCTTTATCGATGCCAAGGCATTGCGTGATGTAGCGTTAAAAAATGCTGAAGCAACTATTGTTGAAAAATACTCTGATGAAGTAAGAAAGACGTTGGATAGTCTTATTGAACAAGAGGTTGCCGCTGATCCGCTAGCCGCTGATCCGCTAGCCGCTGATCCGCTAGCCGCTGATCCGATGGCAATGGACCCGATGGCAATGGACCCGATGGCAATGGACCCGATGGCAACAGAACCAGAAGGAGAGCCAATTTTAGAAGATGAAGATATACCCCTTGCAGCAACTGATGGGTTTTCTAATTTAAAAGGTACGAATCTTGATGCCGCGCCTGATGAAGGCGAAAGTGTTGAGTTCAATGTCGATCTAGACGCCTTACAAGAAACAATCCGTCAACTTCAAGAAGGGACGGAAGAAGATGTTGATATTAATGAAGAAGAGTTGGCTGAAATGCTTTCCGATGAAGAAGAAGTTATCGAAGAAGAAGAATTAGATGAAGATTTTGATATTCCCGATGAACTCATTAATGGCATCATGGAAAAGATGACTGTAGATATGGGCGCCGAATTGTCTGGCTGGGCAGGACGCTCTGATTATGATATGCGATGGGAGATGGAAAAAGAAATGGCCCACCGTCGCAGTACAGATGTCGAAGAAGATTTAAAAGACTTGAAAAAGGCTCAAGAAGAGTTGATTTTTGAAAATAAGAAACTCAAAGGGCAAATCAAAAAATATAAGCAGGTAGCAGTAGAATTAAAAGAAAACATGCAAGATGTTAACGTTTCTAATGCTCGCTTGCTTTACACGAACCGTGTGCTGAGAAATACCTCCTTAAATGAGCGGCAAAAAGATAAAATTGCCGAAGCTATTTCTAATGCTGGTTCAGTTATGGAAGCGAAGACAATTTATGAAACGCTTAAAAGCGCAACGCCGGCACAAACTAAACGTGCCCCACAATCGTTGAGCGAAGCAATCAGCCGTCCGTCTTCTATAATTCGTGCTTCTCGTAGAGAAACACAACCTACTGATCCATTTTTGGATAGAATGAAAAAACTAGCAGGTATTAACTAATTTAAAGGAGGTAATATATTATGGCTGGAATCGTAGAAAGGTTGACTGAAGGAATTGTCAATCGTGATATGCGTGCCGAAGGTAACGCATTGTTAAGTAAGTGGGAACGCACAGGACTTTTAGAGGGTCTTGATAATGATCGCGGTCGCCACGCAATGGCTCGTTTGCTTGAAAATCAAGCTAAGGAGCTTCTCCGTGAATCAAGCACCATGTCTGGTGGTGATGTCGAAGGTTTTGCCGCAGTGGCATTCCCAATCGTTCGTCGCGTATTCGCAGGTTTGATCGCCAACGATCTCGTTAGCGTTCAACCAATGAGTCTTCCAAGCGGACTCATCTTTTTCCTAGACTTCACCACGTCTACTAATGGTGCGGGTCTTCCCCGTTTGGGTTATGGTTCTACAGAAGAATCGTTGTATGGTGGTGGTGTGGTTGGGTCACAGTTGACCGGTGGTGTAGATCTCACTGGAGATAACGCTGAAGCCGGCCCCTATGCGCTAAATAATGGCTATGCTTCTCCAACTGGTTCTGCAACCAGCATCTATGCTGGTGGATTCATCGTTGTTGCATCCGGTGCTTGCGGCGCCGTCGCTGGTACTTATCCCCAGCTTTCAAACACCGATCAAGCCACACTTGATGGTTTGACTAGATATGATCCAGATCTTTCTGGTACTTTGGTTGCGGTTGTTGAGGTGACTGGTGCTACTGCGTTTTCTCAGTTGAATACTGACAATCTCGTTGCAATACAGCTGCTTTCTACAAGTGATACCGAAGTAAACAACAACCTTAAGGTTATTCGTCGTTTGAGCGGCGTGTCAAGCGGTTCTGCTACTCAGGATCCGAGTAACGCATCGTATAAGATGACTCTTGTACTTGCTCAAAAGAGCGGTTCTGTCACTTTCGATAATGGTGTTATCGGTCAGTCTCTCATGAGTACTGTTACTGAGAGCGCCCGGGCCCTTAACTTTGCGTTCCCAATCGATGATAACTTTACCACGAGCACCGCTCTTGGTTCCGTTGTTGGTACGACTACTTGGGGACTGGAAGGTGAAGAGCGCATCCCCGAGATCGACATCAAGGTGGACAGCGTTGCTGTGACGGCAATCAGTAAGAAACTCAAGGCTAAGTGGACGCCAGAGTTAGGTCAAGACCTCAATGCATACCACAACCTGGATGCAGAGGTAGAACTTACTTCAATTCTCTCCGAGCAAATTGCTCTTGAGATTGATCGTGAGATCCTTGAAGACCTTATTCTTGGCCAAACAGCCGGCAAGTATTACTGGTCTCGCTCACCCGGTCTTTTCGTACACCGTACTACCGGTAAGGAAGTTGGTGCTTCTTCTGCTGCACCTGACTTCACGGGTACTGTTAGCGAATGGTATGAGACTCTTGCTGAAACCATCAATGATGTGTCAGCACAAATCCACCGCAAGACTCTGCGGGGTGGAGCTAACTTCGTTGTCTGCGGACCCGAAGTTGCTAACATCCTTGAGTTCACTGCTGGATTCCGTGCTAGCGTTACTGCTGATGATGATAAGGGTTCCATCGGTGCTGTTAAGGTTGGTAGCCTTTCTAAGAAGTTCGACGTGATTGTAGACCCCTACTTCCCACGTTCTGTCGTCTTAGTCGGCCGCCGCGGAGGCAGTTTCCTAGAGAGTGGATATGTATACGCACCTTATGTGCCACTACAGACTACACCCACGATCTTCGGCCCTGAAGACTTCGTGCCCAGGAAGGGCGTGATGACTCGCTATGCAAAGAAGATGGTTCGTCCTGATATGTATGGCCTGGTTATCGTTCGCGGTCTCTTGGGTGAAGCCGGCGCAACTAGTTAAATCCTAGTAGCCAAATAAACGTAAAGCCTTCGTCTTCGGACGGGGGCTTTCGTGTTTGTGGAACTATTTACAGATGAACTTAAGTTCACACCAAAGTTATCGGGTAGATTTTAAAGCTACCCCCTAGTATTGTTGAAACAGATCAATACAGGGACATGATTATAAAAGGAGGGTTTTTAACTATGGGAAGCAAGAGAGTAGGCCTCGCAAGAGTCGAGGCATTAATAGAGAATTTAAAGAGAGATATTAATTGGGGGGCTGGGACAACTTTCAAAGGTCAGAAGAGACTAGTTGAGGCTGTTACTAACGCTTCTGCGGCATCAAGGACACTTACTGCTGGCGAATCCGGTACGCTTTTTACGGTTGATATGTCAACTGTGGACAACAATCTTACATATAGTCTTCCTGCAACCAGCACTAGTGCAGGCGTATTTTATGATTTTTGCTTTACGGTTGCTTCTGATGATGATGCTGACTTCATCCTTCAGACTGCCGAAGATGCTGCTGATATTTATGGCGGCATTATTACATTGGCAGCTAATAGTACTGTAGATGCATTTAGCGGTATATCATCGATAACTGTTGATGGTTCTGTTGCTCAATCGGCGGAAGGGCTTCACCTGCATGTTCTGTGTGATGGTACCAACTGGCATCTCAGCGGACATATCGCCACTGCTGTCGACACTGTGCATCTTGTTGGTGCTGCTGGAACAACCGCTGACGACTAATATTTAAATTTAGTATATATTTTAAACCCCACCCCGCAAAGGGTGAGGTTTTCTTTTGAAGACCAAAACTTAAAAACGCCGATCTGCCAAAAAATATCCCCGGCAAATTTTTGAGATTTTCGGTTTCATAAGATTGATACTATTTATTGTATAGCAAGGAGTTCCCATGGGAAAGAAAAGAAGACTAAAATCTGCCAAGGCAAAGTTTCGAGCAAAACATTCTAATCATCCTCGAATGCAATATATAAATAGCGCTGAGAAGGAAGAGGTGAAAGAAGAATTAGAGGTTGTTACCGCAAAAGAACCAGCACCAGAGGTTGTTTTACAAGAAGAAAAAGTTGAGGAGAAACTAAAAGTTACTCAGAAACCAAAAACAACTAGAAAACCTCGTCGTTCCCCGAGAAAAAAGGCAACTAAAAAAGCTGCAGCAAAAGCATCTTAAACAAATTTGCCCTTATATAATAGGCTCTAGTATATCTAGGGGTTTTGTTTTACAGAACACTATTTACACATGGAGGGCGCCCTATGCCGACTAATTTAAATCCCAGATCGCAAACAAGTGCAATAGTATTAAGCTCTACAGGTTCTACTAGCGAAGTAGCAGCAGCAGTTCCATTTGGAATATATACTGGATCTGCGGATTTTATTTCTGGTGCGGCGGTACAGGTAAATTATACTTATAAGAAACTTGGTGGAGATGTGGTAGACGTTGAGTTGACTACCGCGAATGTTTACTCTGCTTACGAAGAAGCAGTTCTAGAATATTCTTATATCGTCAATCTTCATCAATCAAAAAATTCTCTTTCAAATATGCTTGGAGATCAAACCGGTACTTTTAACCACCTAGGTGTCCTACAGGGAAGTAGCCCCACTAGTGCTAGTTTAAAATATCCGCGCTTTACAACGGGCCATTCAAGACGAATTGGTGACGGCGCAGCGTCCGTTGGTGGTTTTGGTGGCACTGTAATACAATATTCTGCTTCTTTCAAGCCGTCTGATAATAAACAAGATTATGATCTCCAGAGCATCATTGCTGACGCTTCTTCAACAGGGGTTGATGATGGCGGCAACGTTGTTTCATTTGCTGGAAAGGTAAGCGATAAAAGGGTCATAGTAACAAAGGTCTTTTATCAATCTCCCCGGGCTATGTGGCGATTCTACGGCTACTATGGAGGCGTTGGAGTGGTGGGTAACTACTCAACTTATGGACAGTTCTCCGATGACTCTACGTTTGAGATTATACCAACTTGGCAGAACAAGCTACAGGCCATTATGTACGAAGATTCAATTTACACCAGAACCTCTCATTATTCATATGAGATAATTAATAATAAATTACGATTATATCCAAATCCAAGTTATTGGGACTTTGGAGATTTAAGTAGAATATGGGTAAGATTCTATGTAGATGATAATTCTTGGGATGAAGATGCAGATTATCGAACTGGTGTTAATGGAATCAACAATATGAACACTTTGCCGTTTGATAATATTCCTTATGAGAATATTAATGCAATTGGCAAACAATGGATTCGTAAGTATGCGCTAGCCCTTTGTAAAGAGATGTTGGGCCAGATTAGAGGTAAGTTTACAACTTTGCCGATTCCTGGCGAGAGCGTCACGCTAAATCATTCCGAACTGTTAAGCCAAGCAAAAGAGGAGCAAACGGATCTGAGAGACAAACTGATGGAGATTTTGAAAGAAATGGAATATCCAGCCCTTGTAAAGGCGGATCAAGAAATGACGGATGCGTCTGCAAATGTATTGAAATCTTCACCGCTTCCAATATTTGTAGGATAAAAAATGAATGGGTAATGAATGGAAAAGGGAAAAATCGCCGCCACCACCTCTTTTTCTTGGTAAAAAGGAACGAGATCTTGTTAAACAGGTCAATGATGAACTTATTGAAAAGGTCATCGGCCAACAGATACTCTATTACCCTATTGATTTAGAAACCACTCATTTTCATGAATTATATGGTGAGGCCATAGAGAAAAACTATTTACCTCCAATTCGTATTTATGCGTTAGTTGAGTTTACTGATTATTCTACACAATATATGGAGGGCGCTGGAGTCGATAAATCTTGGGAAATTAATATTCATTTTCACAAAAGAAGGTTGGAAGAAGATCAAGACATGTATGTTCGAGAAGGTGATTTTGTATTGTATGGAGAATATTATTACGAGATAGTTAAATTAGTGGAACCAAAACTTCTATTCGGACAAGCAGGTAGAGAGTTTGAAATTTCTGCTAAATGTGTAAGATCGAGAAAGGGGATATTTGATGCTACCTGATAATTTTGACTTCGCAATGTTGCCGCCTGGCAATTATAATTTACGTGAAATAGGAATGCTATCTTCTACAATTGAAACAATTGATTATTCAATTGTTTCCTGGATAAAAGAAGATTTAAATTTAAGTATTAATTCCAATGATGGCAATTTGGCTGTTCCTGTTTTGTGGCAAGCGCCAGAAAGAGCATTTCAAATTAAACATGATAAAGACTTGAGAGATGATGCCGGCGCTCTAAAACTTCCTCTTATTTCAATTGAGAGAACTGGGATTACTAAAGATCCAGCGCGAAAAGGCACATTTCAAGCACACTATTATTCAAAGAAAAAAGATGGAAGATCTGGAAGAATGGTTATTGCCAAAAGAATTGTAGAAGACAAAACAAGAAATTTTGCTGTTGTGGGTAATACACGCAGAGCAAATTATACAGGTGGAGGTGGTCTGGCCACCGCCACAGCAACAATAACTATTACAGATTTCAGCGAATTAAATGCGGGCGACAAAGTAAATTTGGTTGCTACAGATGGGACCGATTACAATTTCACGCAGGGCGACCAAAGTTCGGTCAATGGTACATGGGAAGCCACCACTTCAAACGCTGTAACTGCGACTAACCTAATGAATGTGATTAACACTTCATCGGGACCAGCGGGAACGAGATTTACCGCTACGGTGGATGGAGCAGTTATTACTGTTACTCAGTCCACAGGCGGCACTGCCGGCAACACAACTGTTACTCTCACAGACAGCGGCACCGCTGGACTGTCAAAAGCCAATTTTACCGGCGGCACATCCCGACCTCAAAGGTACACCCCGAGAATAAATAAAAAAATTGTTATTCAAAGTTTGTCCATTCCCATACCTGTATATGTTAATATAGAATATAAGATTATTATTAAAACCGAGTATCAGCAACAAATGAATGAATTAATGACGCCTTTTATTGCTAGAACGGGACAAATTAATGCTTTCACAATGAAAAGAAATGGTCATTTATATGAAGCATTCATAGATCAAGGATTTACTCATAATAATAATGTTTCAAATCTTAATGAAGAGTTGAGAATGTTTAATTCGGAAATCACTATAAGAGTATTGGGTTACTTAATTGGTGAAGGTGGAAACGATGACCGTCCGATTATAAGAGTTGATGAAAATGTTGTAGAATTAACCTTTCCATCGGAAGGAGTAGTTCCTGAAGGGAACGATGGCTTTTTTCTTGATTAAAGAAGCACCTTTTGAATCCTTTTGAGATTAAAAATACTATTTAATTTATGATTGCACTAACAATTAGATAACTTTAATAGAAGGAAAAAACACATAATGTCAGTCAAAAGATTTAAGTTTGTATCTCCTGGAGTGTTTATTAATGAAATTGATAACTCTTTTATTCCCAAACAGCCCGACGCCATTGGCCCAGTCGTAATCGGCCGCGCCACGCGCGGCATAGCAATGCAGCCTACAAAAATAGAATCATACTCTGATTTTGTTACTATGTTTGGCGAAACAGTAGCCGGCGCAGGCGGACGCGATATTTATCGCAACGGCAACTATCAATCACCAATGTATGGCACGTATGCTGCTAAAGCATTCTTAAGATCAAACGTTGCTCCTTTGACTTATTTAAGGCTTCTTGGCCATTCTACATCAGATGGCGACTCTACCGGCGGAGATGCCGCGGCGGGCTGGAAAACCACGTATGGCCCCGCACAAGCCCCCAGTGCTAATGGTGGCGCTTATGGACTTTGGCTCTTTACTTCAGGAAGTGCCGCCAATGCGGTCTTAGGTACTGGAAGTTTGGCGGCTATTTGGTATATTGATGCAGGAAATATTTATTTAAGTGGTACTGTATATGGTGGTGACAACCTTAGTCATCAGGGCGCCACGGGAGGTACCACCGGATCCAATAATACTGTAATTGGAACTGATTCAGACAATCTTTTCACCGTGGTAATTAGCGGTTCTGATAATAAAGAACAAAAAATTAGATTTGGCTTTGATGATTCGGCCGACACATTTATACGTAAGCGTTTCAATACAAACCCACAGTTACTATCTACTCCCGGCACTTTTTACCCAAGTTCGGTTGCTAAAGATTATTGGCTTGGAGAGACATTTGAACAAGAACTTCGTGATAGAGGATTTACTAGCGGCTCTTTAGGCGTTATGATGGCGATTTCTAAGGCTGCGACTACAGGCCCATGGGACATGGAACCACAATCAACTCGCGAAGCCCGCACTGGTTGGTTTATCGGACAAGATTTAGGAACACCAGCAGCATATGTTCCTTTTAGTCAGCAGAAATTGTTCCGTTTAGTTGGTCGTGGCCATGGCGAATGGTTGCATAAAAATTGCAAGATTTCAATTGAAAAAATTAGACAGTCTACTTCAACGACAACTGGATATGGTACCTTTTCGTTAGTCATTCGTGATATTAGCGATACCGATAGTAATGTAGTTGTTTTGGAGAGATATGATAATCTTACGTTAGACCCAACTTCTCCCAACTTTGTTTCGCGAAAAATTGGAGATCAATATGTTAGTTGGGATACCGAGGAGAGAAGATTAAAGACTTACGGCGATTATCCAAATTTATCTAAGTTTGTATACGTTGATACGGATGCTGACGTAGAAGCCGGCGCTATTCCGGATGACCTCCTTCCCTTTGGATATTTTGGACCTCCAAGATTCCGTGCCGCATATGATGTTAATGCCTCTGGATCTGTTAACTCGTCTCCTGGTGGTGGTGGAGCCTATAAAGCCGACGGCGGCATTGAACAAACCACTTTTAGTAGTCTTTTCCTAACTGGCGGCTGGGGTATTGTTTCGCCAGGCGGACGCGACGGCAGTGCAACAATGTATCTGTCTGCTGGTCTTGGAATAGCCACGGCCGCGAGCGTAAGCGCGCTTGAAGGTATGTGTACCGGCTCATTTGTATTCCCAGTTGTTCGCCTCCGTACTTCGGCATCAGATGGTGATCTAAGTGATCCAAAAGATGCATATTTTGGCATGCAAACAACTCGTACAGCCACCAGTACCACCCATGATAAAAGTGTTGCCGATTACCATAGACTTCTTTATGCAGAATATACCGCTGGTGGCGGTCAAAATGCGACCGATCCTTATAATGTAACCGGTGTTGAAGATTACGCATATGTTTTCTCGCTTGATGATATTGTTTTGAAGACTGCCGGCGGAACTGATTTTTATTATTCTTCCGGATCTAGAAGAAGAGAATCTTCATTTACGTCGGCTTCCTATGAAAATCTTTTAAACACAGGCGTTAACAGGTTTACTGCACCACTTTGGGGTGGTTTTGATGGGTTCGATATTAAGAAGCCAGATCCACTGGCCAATACTAATACCGGTATGAGTGCTACTTCAACCGTTGATAGTAGCTACGTACACAATACTTGGAAAAGAGCGATTGACACTGTAACCGATCCGGAAGTAGTTGATATGAATTTGTTAGTTGCCCCTGGTTTGACGACAACTAGTTTAACGGCCCATATGATTAACGTTTGCGAAGAGCGCGCCGACGCACTAGCACTTATCGATCTGCCTAGCGTTTACATTCCGCCACATGAGCAGTATTATTCTAGCAGATCTAGTAGAATTGGCACAACTCCAACAAATGCTGCAAACGATCTTAAGGACAGACAAATTGATTCTAGTTATGGTTGTACGTTCTATCCTTGGGTTCAAACGCGCGACGAATCAACCGGAAAATTGGTTTGGATCCCGCCTAGTGTTGCGATGTTGGGTGTTCTCGGCAGTTCTGAGGCAAAATCAGAAGTTTGGTTTGCACCGGCCGGTTTTAACCGCGGCGGTCTTAGCGAAGGTGCGGCCGGAATCCCCGTCACTAATGCTTCTGAAAAACTTACTTCTAAAAACCGCGACACGCTTTACGAAGCCAGAATTAATCCAATTGCCTCTTTCCCTTCTACCGGAATAGTAGTATTTGGACAAAAGACGCTTCAAGAGCGCCAGTCAGCACTCGATAGAATTAACGTAAGAAGGCTAGTGATTTATTTGAAGAAGTCAATCTCCATTCTTTCTACTCAAATTTTATTTGAACAGAACGTTCAGGCAACTTGGAATAGATTCAAGTCTTTAGTAGAACCTTTCTTAGCAAATGTTAAGACAAAGTTTGGTATCACCGATTATCGTTTAATTCTCGATGAATCTACCACGACGCCAGATCTTATTGATCAAAACATTCTTTACGCTAAGATTATGATTAAGCCCGCAAGAGCAATTGAGTATATCGCAATCGACTTTGTTATTGCTTCAACCGGTGCTTCATTCGATGATTAAAAAGGATGGGGGAAAAAATTCCCTCACCACACTATTTAAAATAGATTACAGGAGTCCCTAAAAATGCCATTTTGGTCAACAAACTTTGGAGAAGACACAACACTTAAAGATCCGAAAAGAAAATTTCGGTTTACCGTAGAATTTCAAGGAATTAATGCTTCGCAAGGAGGCGCCATGTTATGGTATGCTAAAACTGCGGACAAACCAAATTTTACTATATCAGAAACAGAGCATCGTTATTTAAATCACACATTTTATTATCCCGGCGCAGTTAAATGGGGAGATATTAGTATTACTTTGGTGGATCCTGTTGATCCAGACATGACTGCAACCTTATCTGATATTGTGGTACAATCTGGATATGCTCCACCAACGGATTCTACTTCTCTTGGGAGTATGTCAAAAGCAAAGGCAGCCGGAGCCATGGGAACTGTGATTATTACTCAAATTGATTCCGATGGAAACCCACTTGAAACATGGACCCTCTGGAATGCATGGCTAAAAGAACTAAAATTTGGCGAATTAGCATATGACGGAGATGATCTTACTGAATTGACAACTATCCTTAAGTATGACTGGGCAAGAGTGGAAACTGCTGGCGCATCTGTTACTGTTGCTGGCGATGGTGGAACTGAATTCTTTGGTGTATAATTAAAATAAACGAGGTGTATATTGTCAAGAAATAAAGAACGTCTAGGAGGCGTTCAGCAACCGGATTCGAATCCACCCCCTCAAGTAATGCAAGGGGATACTGGAGGAGGATTCTCATTTGTTGTTCCTACAGAATTTGTAGAACTGCCCTCGCAGGGTAAATATTATCCTCCCGATCATCCTCTTCATAATGCTGAAAGTATTGAAATTCGTCAAATGACAGCAAAAGAAGAAGATATTTTAACGTCAAGAACTCTTATTAGAAAAGGCGTAGCCCTAGATAGGGTTGTTAAAAATTTAATAGTAGATAAAAGAATTGATTCGGATGGCCTGTTGGTGGGAGATAGAAACGCTATTATTATTGCTACCCGTGTATCCGGATATGGAAACGATTATACTACAAAAATATCATGTCCAAATTGCGGAGCCAATCAAGAATATTCTTTTGATTTGAATCAAAGTAAAATTTATGACGGCCAAGATCTTCACAAATTAGATGTGAAAGACAATCAAAATGGCACCTTCACTGTTAAACTGCCAAAAACATATGTGGATGTCACATTTAAACTATTAACTGGAAGAGACGAAAAATCATTATTAAGTGGTATAGAAAGTGATCGCAAACAAAAGATTCATGAACGTACTGTGACAAGGCAATTAGTTAATGTTATTGTTGCAGTAAACGGTGATAGTTCTTCACAGGCTATTAATTATTTAATTGAGAACATTCCTTCTATGGACTCTCGACATTTGCGTTTGGCATATAAACTTGCGGCTCCTAATATTGATCTTACACAGCACTTTGAATGTAATGAGTGTGATCATGAACAGGACATGGAGGTCCCGCTCACCGCGGACTTTTTTTGGCCTGACCGATGAGTATATGGAGAATGTGTATGAGCAGTTCTTCTTTTTAAAATATTCTGGTGGCTGGAGTTTTTCAGAGGCCTATAATTTACCAGTTGGTTTGAGAATTTGGTTTGTTCAGAGACTAATAAAACAATTAGAACAAGAAAAAGAACAAATTGAAAAAGCACAAAAAGGTACCAGTAACTCACAAACATTGACATCCCAGAATCAACCACGATCACCACCGCAATTAAGCAACCGATATGGACAGGGCAAATAGCCCTGTCTTTTTTTGTAAGAAACTATTTAATTTAGATTAACTAAAAAGGGTTATTTATGGCTGACGTTCCCACCAGAGAAGAACTCGAAAGAGCAAAAGAATCACTTGCGATTGCAAAAGAAGAACTTGAACTTGCAAGTGCTGAAGGCATCGAGACATCAGAGATCGTTAGATTATTGAGGGAAAGGAGTGCTCTGGTCCGTGAATTCGCAAGTGCTCGAAAAGTCGCCAGCGCAGACTTACAAGATGAAGTCGCCGCTCTAGAAAACCAATTAGAACTCACCAGTGATCGGGGAGAACAATTAAAAATTCAGACGGAGCAGGCGCAACGTCGACTTAAAATAGCAAGGAATATGAGTGCAGTCGACGCAGAATCGAACGCCGCGAGAGAAGAAGCAATAAAAGATGCAGAAGAAGAACTTAAATTACTTGAAAAACAAACAGAAGAACTTGCAAAGCAAAAGAAACAACTAGAAGCAGCAAAAGGTTTTGGAAAAGAGTTAGGAGATTCCATCGCGGTTTATGGACGCCATACTGTTTTAAATACCAAAAATTTAGCAAAATTTGGGAATGCTCTCCAGCATCCTATCGCATTTGTTCAGGCATTATCGACTGCTGGCGCCATGGCTTTTGTCGACACTATGATAAATTTGGCGTTTGAACTTGATAAGATGGAATCTTCTTTTAGGAAAACCACCGGCGCATCAGCCGGCATGGCCAGATCGGTAACCAGCGCCTATACAGCAACAAGGCTATATGGCGTAACAACTAAAGAGGCAGAAATAGCCGCTTCTTCTCTCTATACCACGGTTACAGATTTTACATTTATGAATAGAGGTGTCCAACAACAGATGATTCAGAGTACTGCTGTTTTAGAAAAATTTGGTGTATCATCTGCCGATTCTGCAAAAAGCATGCAAATTGCGACAAAGGCGTTCGGTATGTCTGGAGAACAAGCACAACAAACAATGTTAGATATTACAAAATATGCTCGTGAAATTGGCGTAGCCCCGGGACAAATGGCTCAACGATTTGCTGCAGCCGGTCCAGAAATAGCAAAATTTGGAGGAGAGGCCGTTGATGTTTTCAAAGATTTAGAAAGAGTGTATAAGATCACTGGTATTGAAACGCAGAGATTGTTGCAGATTACCAGTAAATTTGATACTTTTGAAGGCGCCGCAAAACAAGCAGGAATGCTCAATGCTGCGTTGGGTGGCAATTTTGTAAATGCTATGGATCTTATGATGACAACAGATCCTGTACAAAGATTTGAAATGCTTAGAGATGCTATAACAAATACTGGCCTATCATTTGATGATATGTCGTATTATCAACGACTTTTTTATACAGAATCGCTTGGACTTAAAGATGTTGGTGAATTGGCAGCATTTATGTCGGGAGATATGGAAGCGTTGGGCGATGCTACAATGAAATCTTCCGCGGATTTCGCGAAAATGCGAGAAGAAGCTGCGCAATTACAGGATGTTCAAACACAACTAAAGGCCTTGTTGATGGATATGATTCCTGTATTCATGCCGTTGATCGATGGGTTGCGTGATATGGCGCAATGGCTCCGTAAAGATGAAGACAGAATAAAAAAATTAGGACAAGGATTATTAATATTTGCAGGAATAATGATTTTAGGAAAAGTGATTAGTTTTGGATTATCTGTGGCGTTTGGAATATTAGGGACTGCTGCCGCAACAGCCATGGTGGTAACAGGAAAGGGCGCCAAGAGCGCTGCAATCGGCGTTGCCGCGTTAGGCGCTGCAGCCCTAGGCATAGGCGTGGGCGTGGGCGTTGCCGCGGCCGGGATTGGCTTGATGGCGCTTGGAGTATCAAAGTTAAATGCTGATCAGTTAAATTATTTTACTGGGGCTTTGTTTTTGTTTGGGGGAGCAATTGCTGCCTTGTTCGCCGGATTACTCCTTCTTGTTGCGTTTGGGCCGGCCACCGCTGCAGCCGAGGGGATTCTTTTAGGAATAGGTATTGCTGCAGGCCTTGTAGGCATCGGCATTGGAATTGCCGCGGCCGGAATAGGAGTGTTGGTGTTTGCTCTTTCGGACATGTTTAAAGAATTAGATTTAAAACAATTTGCTCTATTAGCAATTGCATTCTTTTCTCTTGGGGCCTTAGTAACTACAATGGGAGTCCTTTTCCCTTTCGCTGCACTTGGGGTTATAGCATTAGGACTCGCTCTGGTTACGCTAGCCGGCGGTATGTATTTAATGTCACTATCAATGGCGCCGTTCACATCTTTTGTTAATAGTATATCAACACTAATGGACAAGGCAGAATCATTAAAAATGATTGCAGAACACCTTAAAGCAGTCAGAGAAGAAATTAATTTAGTTAATAAAACGGAGGCCATGGCGTTGGCGGGCGTCATGGCATCAACCGCATATGCTGTAACTGCTGTTGCAACGAGAGCCCCAGCAGCACCGACAGTTGCTGCTAATGGAGGCACCACTACTACCAATAATGGACAGCCGATTACCGTAAACGTTGCCATCACAGGTGAGGACGTTGGAAATATGCTTGCTGGTCAAACAATAACTCGATTAATTGGTGATTGGGCGACAGGAGGCTAGGAGAATAAATAAACATGGCTGATAGTAAAAAATATGATGATATAAATAAAATATTTGACTCTTCGGGATATCTTGAAGATGGAAAGGTCAAAGTTTCTGATAGATATAAAACCACTTACGTTGATGGTAGTGATGGATTAGCCAATCAAAAGGGGCTTGTTATTTCATTTCAACATGTACCTACTGGCAGATCTGTCTTTTTTAAAGCGTTTATAACTGCTTTTAATGAAGCGTTTAGCAGTGATTGGTCCAGTGAACCTGTTTATGGAAGAGCAGATCCAATTCACTTATTCAAGAATACAACAAGAAGAATTTCGCTAGCGTTTATGGTCCCGGCATCTACAGTTGGAGAGGCTTATGAAAATTTAGGCAAAGTACAAAGTTTAATACAGTTTCTTTATCCAAACTATACGACCGCGGGCGCCGCACAAACCATATCGCAATCACCCCTTGTAAGGCTTAAAGTAATGAATATGTTGCAAACAAACAAAAACCAGATTACCGAGCCAGGCGTGAACTGGGGCCCAAAAAGTAGTTATTATGATAATTACAAGACTTCTATTGATTCTAGTGGTGGTCTGTTGGGGGCGATATCTAGTGTGATTGTGAACCACCACCTTGATGATCCATCTGCTGGCGTGTTTTATAAAAGCGAAGTCGCTGGACCAGGGAGAGGAGAAGCGAGCGACCTCAAAGATCCATGGACAGGCGATGCGGTTGCATCCAATACTGTTCTCCCAAAATTGATTGAAATTAATATGGAATTTATGGCGATCCATGAGCATCCATTAGGGTGGGATGCGAACGGTAATTTCGGTTCTTTAAACCCAGATTATGGATACGGGACTGTTTCCCAGGAAATTGTTGCATTTCCCTACGGTGTTGAATTAGAGGATCTTGTGGCGCAGGAAGCCCGGAACGACGCATTCGCCGCGAACGCAGCCATAGAGAAAGAGCTGGCCAACGTCGAAGGGGAACTCCGGGGGATGGTCTGGGAACTCGGCGATGTGCTCGCGGATGATATGCTAGGAGAAATGTTCCTCGAAGAAGCCGCCGCTGAGACAATGGCCCGAGGCCAGGCCTCCATGGATACGGCATTTGAAGCCCTCCACGACAAGCGCCAGCAAGAAGAACTCCAGGCTAAGATGCATGCAGTTGTCCTCGGCGGCACCGCCGGCCATGGCCCCCTTACCGAAGAAGGCGCGAGCCGCGAGCCTATGGACATCACCTACGGCACCGGTCAGGACCCCGGGGGCACCACGTGGTACGAGGACTTCTAGGAGGAGACTAAATGGGAAGATATAATAAAGATAAAATTTTGATTTGCGATAGTGAATATTACAAACCGCTGCGAGACAAAAGAAACACGAAGTTTATAAGACATTATGCAACGCCTAGGTTATACCACCCGACTCTTTCTCAACGTGTGGCCATCACATCTACTACGCATATTTGGAAATATGGCGATAGATTCTATAATCTTGCAGACAAATATTATGGAGACCCACGCTACTGGTGGGTGATTGCTTGGTATAATCATGTGCCTACGGAAGTTAATTTATCAAATGGAAGCACAATACAGATACCATTAAATATTGAAACCGTCTTAAGGGCCCTTGGAGTATAATGTATGTCTGATGCTGTTGATTGGGATGTTTTAGAAGGCGCCGCCGGCCAAACGGTTAGCGGATCTTGGGAGAGGTTTGTTGATAAATCCACACCGTGCCTTAATACGATGTCCAGTCGTTTATTGGCATTAGACAGTAGCACGAATTCATGGAACACCTACATTAATGAGGCTGCAGTCAACGGCACCATTAATGCTACCCAAAAGAATTCTTATACAATAGAACCATTAAAAGGCGTGTCATCCGATATTCTTGTTGATTTATGGTATGAAGATGATTCTAATTCGACCCCAAACCAATTGACAAATGCTAAATTAAAAGAAGGTGATTCCACAGTTGTCACAGACCTAATCAAAAAATTAGAAGCGATCAAAACAGATTCAAGTAGGACGTTTATTCAAACTGGAAATAAAGTTGTCGATGCCGCGGCCAGAGCATCCGCGCTAGCCGCCGCACTCACCGGCACGACCGCCGGCGCCGCACTGGGTGCCGCCGCTATAAAACCCGCATCCCATCGCGAAATTGTTTCGCAAACCGTCTACGATTATGTAGATCAAACAGGCGACTCCAGCGCCGAATCCTTGGGCTCTCATATTGATGATGCGTATGCCGACATAGCAGCTTGCTCAGAGGATATTATGGATAATTTTAATAAGTTCCTTAGTGACTCGCAGGGCGCGCTAGCAAAGGAAACGCCATCTATTTTTGATGATTATCTCAAGCCTGAAGTCGCAGAATATTTAGATAAGCTCTTCGGTATGGATGCCGATGCCGCCGCAGAAGCTCGATCAAGAAATGCAGCATGGAAGGAAGCACACACGGCGACTAATATAAATTATTCTAAATTCAATGAAGATTTTAATCCTGCAATTGTTTATAAAGAACAATGCTTTCTCTTAGCAAAAATATTTGATATTGCAAAATGGAAGAAGGAAACACTTGAATTAAAAGAACCAAAGACATTACCATTCGCCGGTATAGAGACTCAGGGATCCAACGCATCCTTAATGTTAGATGGTGAACCTTTTGCGTTTATCAATAAATTAACTCAATATCCTTCTAATGCCAAATTTTTTGAAATGACTACCGATCAAATCTCCCATTTGGTCCCTATGATGAGATTTTTTAAAATTACGCAAGATGATAAAGAGGGCTCCCCACAACAAAGAGAAATAAATTTTGATTCTTATGCTACTACCGCAGATGTTGAAAGTATTTTTAAAGACAAAGATAAAAGAGGTTTTGGTGTTGGTATCAAGGACTTCTCCTTTACATACGATGGCAATAATCCTTTTGCGGCCAAAAAAAGTATTAAAGCAAAATTGACGATCTTTGCAAACAGTTTTGATGAATTATTGAAAGACCGCGGCGGTTATTGTTATCTTGACCTAGCGTTGAGAACTGGCTCTGTAATTGATAAAACGCTTGCATATGATCTCCTAGATCAGAGTTGCGGGGGAGTGGATGAAAAATATAATAAAATTATTGAAGAGGGAGGTAAAAATTTAAATTTTATTTTAAAAGCACTTGTGGGCTGGGCGCGCCCGAACGGAGCAAACACCTTTTCTGATATGTCTGATGACGATAAAAAAGTTCTTTTAGACGCCATCAGCGATTCGTATGCAACAATAAATTTAACTCCTACCGTTCACGAGTTTAAAATAGATGACTATGGGCGTGTTAACTTTATAATTAATTATCTTGCGTACGTGGAAGATTTTTTTGATCAAGCGCATTTTAACACTTTTTCATATTATGGCACCGACACTCTGAGAATGGGAAGAAAATTGGAATTTAAAGCGATGAAGAGAGGAGATTGTGGCTCTCAAAAGGTGAGTGATGCAAAAAAGAAACTTTCTGATGATGGCACACTTGAAGGGGAAAGAAAAAATAGTATGCAATATCTGCTAACAAGATTATATGATAGAAAGAGGCTTTTCAACATTTCTTTGAGCAAAGAAGATATTAGCGAGTTTAAAGTATTGGGCCCTTATTATAAGGCAAATGAAACGATTGTACCCGAAAGAAGCGTTACCGATTTAAAAAGTAAACATCTAATGTTTTTTTATGTAAGTGATTTAATTGATACAATAATGCAAAACATTCAGCAGAGTTTGGAGGAGCAACGAGGCTATCTTGAGAATCTCGCGGGCGTTGAAAAGTGCGACGTGCTGCTTGAACAAAGTATTCTGACGAAATTTTATGCGAATTGGAAACGTTTTAGGGTTATTTTGGGCCCATTAGAAATAGTAAACCCAGTAAACCCATCAGATAGTACATATATAAATTTTGGTGACGTTCCTATTTCTGTGAAATATTTTAATGAATGGATAACAAAGAGTTTCCTTAAAAAGGAAAGAGATACATATAGTCTAACCGCGTTTTTAAATAACTTATTTAATGATCTTATTAATAATTTTTTGAATGATGATACTTGTTTTTCTTTAAAAATAAAACAAAAATCGATACTTAACCAATCGGTGATTACATCATATAACGATCAAAGTGGGACCGATGAAGTCACTGATATTATTCTTGATCCTCCTGGTTATAATCTTAAAGAGGGAAAACGATTATCAAGAGCCATTTTAGACGACAAATCACTTGATCTACCAATTTTAAATATTTCTGGGCCTAAGAATCTGGCACTCCCTGACGGATCCATTGCAGGGCAGATAAATTATTTAGTGTATTTCGCCAGTCGAACAAAACCTAACGAATTGATGACAGGAGATGTTCAACAGGACTCAGCGAATGGTATTTTTCACTATATGATTGGTAGGCAATCTGGAATTGTGAAATCAATTTCATTTAATAAGACAGAGGCTAAATATCTAGCCGAATTACGTTTTGAACAAGATGGCTATGATGGGCTTCAACAACTGCGTTTGATGTACAATGTCAGTATAAGATGTTACGCCAATGTTAAAGTATATCCCGGAACATATATTTATGTTGATCCGCGAGGGTTTGCTCCTAATACAAAATCATTAGATGGCACCGACTATGATTTGACCAGATATGGTATTGGTGGTTACTATGTAGTATATAAGTCGGAAACCACCTTTAGTTCGGGACAAGCAGAAACCACCATTACCGCACAGTGGGTAGCAGAAACGACAGCTAATCTGCCTGATGATACAGTAATAAATCAGGGCGCTGGTGTCAATGACGAAATCACTAAAAAATGTGGTTCTTCTGCTGGTTCTTCTGCTGCAAGCAGCGCCAAAGACACATCTTGGTTTAGTGAATGGGTTGAACCAGTGGTAGAGGCTGTAGAAGAATTTTTTGAACAATAATTTTAAAGGAGGGCATTATGTCAACGTTGTATGTTGAAACTAATAGTGAAAGTGCTGATGATTTATACGATAAAAGAATCATTTATAGAAGTAGAATTTCGAAAGAACCATATAATAATATCGTTGATTTTAATTTTGCTGAAAAATTCTTTTATGGTCGCGTAAGTCGTCATTACGTGCCGATTATAATTAAAGGAAATGAAAAAACAAAAAGATTTAGTTCTTCCGCTGCAGCCGTCGACAATCTTTCAGCAATGAACTTTGTCGTGGATGCTTTTGAAAAGTTAGCACAACAATTTAGAAAATGTGCGGCAACTGGAAAAATTCACACTAGCGATCCATATTTATCTAATTTGGTTGTTCATAAAGCATACACCGATCCAAAGAAGTTATACGATGAACACCTAACTAGTCGTATTAATTTTGTTGTATCTCGTTTTAAAAATGAAAGGATAAGAGTTCAAGATTTTGATGAATTTATTTTAAAATTAATCCCTCTTTTGGAAGAAATGAAAATTAGAACTATTCCTTTTACTGAGCCGGCATTCGTAAAAAGTAGATACTGCCCGATTAATGCATCGGGGCTCGTTGTTGAAATAGCAGATCTTGATCCAACCAATGACGACGACAAAATAAATAAATTTCTTAATAGTAAAAATTGGGCATTTTATGTTAATGCGTGCAACAGTTATGGTTTTATGGTTGATCGATTTATACCGTGGCGCCTGGTAGCAGATATAGGCTCACAGGATATGATTAAAGAATATGCGTCCAAGTACGGCATAGATCACACAAATAAAGTTTTTCGCTACAATTATAAAACAGTACACGCCGCTTATTTTCTTAAATTTAGATACTACATGTTAAATTTATATAATAAAATCAAAGTAAAGGATTACACAGTACAAGAACAATGTGACGGGCGCACTGTTAATAAAATAATAACACCACAAACTTACACAAAGTACAAATTTGACAATTTATATTCTGAATTGTATTTTCTCAAACTATATTTTAAAATTAGATTTATGGAAGAAGAGTCTAAATTCGAACCTTCTGAGCGCAAAAATCTAATCGATGATTGTCTCCAATTATATTCGTCGCAGAATCTGGGGGTGGCATTGAAAAATTTTGAAAGAATTTTAAACAAACCATTTGACTATAACGGATCTTTGAGTTATTATTATAAATATACTAATGTTCGGAGGGAACTTGATATTTCAAACACTTGATGACAAAAGTGAATGCGTGGGCGTCTATGTCGATGGTGAATTACACTTCGACAATATCCCAGTTGGTTTGACACAGACATGGAAATATACTGGTTCCTTAAAAGACAAAGATATAGAATATGCGTGGTTATATAGTAATGGCAAGAATTTAGAACAAGCAGCCCCGGAGGAAATGTTGCCAGAACTTGTCAAAGTACAGCGCCATTTCAAAGCATATATGAAATCATTTCAGATTGCCAAGATTAATATGCGTGAGCACTGTGTTTTTGATTTGGTACCGGCCGACTTCCTGAAGCGGTTTTGTGAGATTAAAAACAAAATTACTGAATATGTTTTTGAAAACTATGAGAAACCGAAAAATTATGAGCATCTCACAAAAGTACAAGAGTTGTTGTATAAGATCAAATATCAGGATTTGAATGTCAACAACGAGGGGTGTAAAAATCTTTTTTACAGAACACGAGATAGAGAAAAGGTTAAAAACATATTAGACGGATCCAAGCATATTGATTATAATCTTTTTGGAACAATTACGGGTAGACTGACGACAAGTTCTGATTCCTTTCCAATCTTGACAATGAGACAAGATTACAGAAAGATTGTTAAACCCCATAATGAACTATTTCTTTCCCTTGATTATAATGGAGCAGAAATTAGAACCTTCATAGGCCTCTCAGGAAAAGACCAACCATTGGGAGATGTTCATCAATGGAATGTTGATAATATATTCGACGGAGAGATGAGCCGGGATATTGCAAAAACGGTTTTTTTTGCATGGCTTTACAATCCTGATGCTCAAACCATAGAGACTGATTATTATGATAGGAAGAAATTACTTGAAAAATGGTATCAAAACGGTTTTATTAGCACACCGTCTATGAGAGAGATCAGAGTAAGTTATGAAAAAGCATTTAATTACTTGCTGCAAAGCACAACCGCAGATTTGGTTTTGGATAGAGCAGTTGAAATTGATAAATTCTTAGAAGGTAAAAAATCCTTTATATCACACATTATTCACGATGAAATTGTAATCGATTTAGATAATGAGGAAAGGCACCTTACTCCTGAAATTAAGACTATATTTTCTAAGACACCATTTGGGAATTATATGGTGAATCTTAGAGCCGGCCAGAATTATTTTGATTTAAAAGAGTTAAAATTGTGATTTCTATTGTAGGACTTGGAAATGCTGCTTCGGCAATAGCAGAAAGATTTTCTGATACGCCAAATTATAATGTATATCAGATGAATGACAAGATTGGTCGTTCCTCCAAATATAAATTTAGGTTGAAATCATATGAATTACCCGAAGATTATGAGAAGAACGTTCCAAATGTAGGGAAATTTTTTAATAATCTCGATGAACGAGTG
>Ga0209349_1000333_pt1 | contig 25869 bp, 26 predicted proteins | sample ETNvirnome_2_130_FD_184067 | JGI IMG/M metagenome (GOLD analysis project Ga0209349, IMG submission 184067) | Marine viral communities from the Pacific Ocean - ETNP_2_130 (SPAdes) (version 2) | ecosystem: Environmental > Aquatic > Marine > Oceanic | place: Pacific Ocean | collected 2013-06-22
TTATTACGTACGAATGGTACTCTGTCATAAAAGGAGGCCACATCTGCCGGACTCATTTTGATAGCCTTGGGGTCATATATAGGGCTCCTAAAGATATAACACCCTTGAAATGTAAGGATGAGATTAAATCCACTATCATCAACCAATTCCCTATATTCTTCTACAACTTGTTTATGATATAGTTCTTTAGATCTAGATAGTGGATCTCTATCAATAGAATTTATGAGAAATAAGCAAACAATAATGTATAGAGTATACTATTTTTCATATCATTTTTTAATTTAAAACTTTTCCATATCCTGCTCTTTTGGAGCTTGCTTTGCCCAATAACCCCAAATAGATTTTGCATTAACAAGTTTATCAGGGCTTATTCCATATCCTCCTTGAGAATCAGAGGACATCTGTGCAAAATCTTCAATTGAGGAGCCTTCAGAGTCGTCTAAATTAACCTCTTTATTTCCTTCTGTATCAAAAGTAAAACTCATATCCATAATTTCACCATCAACTTTATATTGTACGTTGATCTTATTCTTACCTTGCTTTACTTTATAATATGGTGATCTAAATGTTGATTTTACTTTTTGTGCAAATTTTGACCACCCATTGTCGTCTGCTTCATTGATAATTTCTTCAACAATAGCTCTCAATTGTGATCTTTTAATTTTCATCTTTTTCATTTTCTATTCTCCCTTTATTGTTTTATAGATCTTCTAAGTATTTTGAAATACTTTTCCACTGATAAATGCTTCATGATAGCCTTTCTAAGTTCAAAAGAACTATTGGCTATTGTGCTACCTTTTACTTTACCGACTCCTTCTTTTTTTTTGCTAAAATTTTTCTAATTCCATCTCGCCTACTACTTCTTTTCCGCTCCACCATTTCCAATAATCTTTTTCTTTCACAAGATCAGCTGCTGATACTGTACCATCTTTATTAGGCTCTAAATCAAACATATCTTCTACACCAGCTCCTATTGGATCATCAACATCAACTAAACCATCAGGTCTTATTAAAAATGTCACCAATTCTTGTACTTCACCGTCAATTTTATAAGTTACAGTGTGTTGTTTACCTTGGCTATTAACTTTAAAATATGGCTTCTTAAAAGTCTTTTTAATAAGTCCAATTAGTTGTTTAGTTCCGTCCTCATTATCTTCATTTAGTACTTCTCTAATAATACTTTTAATATCTGAACTTCTAATTTTCATCTTATTTTCTCCCGTTTTGTTTTTTTGTTAGTTATACACATTATTATGTGCCTGTTCTAATACTTTAGCAAATTTCTTATGTAATACCATTTCAAATGCAGGTGTTCCAGAATATCCCTTCCCCTTTTCTCTTTTTACTTACCTTTATATCTAATTCATTGACTTTCACTTTCATTCTTTCCAGTTTTGTATTTTGTTAAAATGCTACCATTATTTTAGTATTTCCATTCATTTCGATTCCTAAATAATTTACAAACGCTTCAATACTTTCTTTTGCTGCTTCCTTTATTTTTGTAACTACTTTCTTGACAACATTCTCGTAAAAGTTTTTAACTAACCCCTTTACTTTGTCAATTAGCTTTTTACCAATAGATTTTAAATTGTTTATTGCACCTTTGACATCAAACTCGCTCAATATTTCTAGTTGGCTGTCAACAAGCTGCTTTTCAAACAGTAATTGCTCTTCATTGATTATATCTTTCACATCTTCACTTAATAAACGCAAAGAAGAAAATGATGAACGACCAGAGCTCTTAAAACCAACTGTTGTTTTTACATGAGATGCGTAACTACTAGCCCAATCAATATCAATTTTCTTAACTGATAAACTACCATCTGTTCCAAATACTAGAATTTTATTTGCAACTGGTAACAATGAACTGTTTAATTTGTTGTTGCCTGAAAATTTGAAATTACCTGTAGCAGCTTCATATACTGCCCATGCTTTAAATCGTTCATCTTCGAATATCTTATTAATATCACCCTCTAACCGTTTGTGTGTAATCAATCCATCAATTACTCCTGTAATATTCTCTCTCATCTCTTTAAACTTTTCGTTTTTGATATAACCATTGAACCATTTCATAACTGCTGAAGATTTATTAATGGTTACACCTTCTATAAATTTATCCATCCAATTTCCCATTGCAGGAGCAATACCAGCTGAAATCATTTCAGATCTTGCGTGATCCTTATATGCCTTATCTGGATTTTTCTTGGATTTTGAACCCGGTATATCTGTTATTCTCTTCTTACTAGCTTCTTTCTTTATTTCTTTGTATCTCATTTCGATGTAATCATTAACAACATCATTTTTTATTTCTGTTACTGACTGATCGAAATTCATTGAAATGAAATCTTTTTCTATAGATGAAATAACTCCATCCACTACCTTTTTCTTATTTCCCTTTTCATATTTTTCATAATATGTAAGAGCTCCCTTAAACATCCCTATTGATTCACCGCCTTTTGCGCTTGCTAATTGTGAACCACCTTTTTTCTTCACTGATATTTTATTATTTTTTCCGCCAAATATATCAGTTTTGGGAGTGCCATCCGATCCGGGCCAGGTTGTATGAGGTTTATATGAGTCACCACCTGTTTGCCTTAAGAAACTTCCCATTGACTTAGCTTTTTTTATAACTTTAGAACAAACTTCAGTAAGATGTTCTTCATATGTTTCATATGTATTTGAAACTTCAGCTGCTTTCATTGCTTCTTCTCTACTCATACCCATCATCTTATTATATTCAACACATAATCCCATTTCATAAAATGCTGCATCTCTTGGAACACCAGTGCTACCTCCTCCACCTCCAGACGATAATTTCAAATTAATAATTTTACCATCCTTCGTCATATGTAAACCATAATACTGACCTGATATTTTGCCTTGTTTATCATTTTTTAATTGTACTTTTGTTCCCGGAGGAACTGCTTTTACACTAATACCTAGTAATTGTGAAACTTTTTTTGCTATTTCTTCTGGATCTTTTCCTCCTAGATCTGCTAAACGATTATCACCTTTCATTTGTCCTAGTGATAATTTGCTTCCTAGCTTTGAGACAATTAAATCTCTAACTTCTTTTTCATAATTTGCTTCATGAAGTTTTTTTGTATTATTTTGTTCAGCTCCTATCATTTGTAACATTGTTCCATTCTTTAAAGAGCACGCTACTACTTTACCTTCTGGGTTCTTGAAAAAACCAAACCCTATATATTCTAACTTAAGTTTCATTGCTTTCTGATATGAATAATCAGATTCTCTGATATCAATATCTAGCTCATTGACTTTCACTTTCATTCTCCATATAATAACTCTTCATTACATTTTTAAGGTCATCAAATTCTTCAATTGCCTTTTCCTCACTAATATTATGAGTACTGGTTACTTTCTCAACATATTCTTTTTTCATTTCCTCAACTCTATCATTATCTACATATGTTATAACTTCTTTAGGTTGATTCAAATTATCAAACAATTCCTCATAAAATTCATCACCTAAAGAGTTAGCAAAGAATTCAGCCTCAGCCACGGGATCATCTTGTGGATTAAACTCTTCATCATTTAAAATTGGCTTATTATCATCATCATTTAATATTCCTTCAATATGAGCATTCAATTCATCAACAATTTTTCTAATCAATCTCTCTTGATTTTTCTTATTCTTTACAACCCATTCTTCATACTGATCCTTTTCTCCATTAAATGTTTCAAAATCGTGAACTTTCAAATATATTGAACCATCTGAAGTACTCCTTATTTTATTGTTAATATAATCCAAAATTTTATTCTTAACATCAATAAATTTAGATTCATCATGATTATACATATTTCTTAATTCTAAAACAGATTCATTAAATGCCCACATGTATATATTGCGTATTTTTTTTAGTATATCATATTTTGAATATTCAACCTCTTTAGCATTTTTAGGCTCATATCTACGATTATCATCATCTCTATATTGTCCTATATATTCTTTAAACTTTGGGACAAGCTCTTTTTTATTAAATTTAAATTCAGTCTCTATCATGATTTCAACTCCCTATATGTCAAACCAAATTTGGTAGTAAAATAATATTTGACATTGAATTCTTTTAGTTTCATAGCAAATGTAGAAATTATTTTCATTAATGAATCTAATTCATTTCTATCTACATCCAAAATTATTTCATCATATACTGTAGCTATAATATGTGATTGTAATTTATTCTCAAATAACTCATCCATTATATTCTTTACATTTTCTGTCATCATCATTGTCGAATGATTCTGGATCATGTTGTTAACGGACTTGGTATAAGCAGATTCTTTGTCTTGGTATTTTATTTGTTTACCATAGCCTGTAGTAATAGATAGATTTTTTATGGCTTCATTTCTAAATGACTTTATATATGTTTTCAGTTTAGGATAATGACTTATCATTGTGTCTATTATCGTCTTGTCATATTTCGAAGAACCATACATCCATTTAATAATATTGAATTTTACATTGCTTCTGGTTTCACCTTTTATTTTGTCAAGGATGGTTTGATATATATCCTTTTCACTAGAGTGTATATCAGCTGTTGACAGTAGAACTTTCAATTCATAGCATTTAAAGTCCAGAGATAGTAGCAGACCATTTGCAAATTTACTCTTTATTGCATCGCCATATTTTGATTGGAATGGATGAAATTTAGAAACCAATCTACCAGTACTACTTTTATTGAGATCATATTCTATATTTGCCAATGGTGCTTGGTCGTCATAGTCAATGAAATATTTCTTTACATTGTCATAACCTACTTTGTGCAAGTTTTTATTATCAATCCCAATTCCCATGTTCTCAATATAAGCATAATAGGGAGTGATAGTATGATTCATGTCTGTAAAATCATTGGTCGGATTATTTTTGTGTTTAACAATAAACTCAATGTCTTTTACTAAGCTACTGTTTAACACCTTTTTATCTAATACTTGCCAAATTGGGTTTTCTAAATTTGTTGACTCTCTATAAAATGATACAGCAGGCGGATACGAATCATATAGATCCGATATGGATGTGTAATCACTTAATAATTTAACATCAACAATATTTACTGGAAGATGGTTTAATTCAAAATTACTATTAACATTATACAGATACTTTATAAATTGCTTGAAATCAATCATTGCAATTTCAGCACCTGATTGTCTCAGTATCAAAACAAATTCTTTGATGAATGAGATCTCACTATAAATATTACTGGAAATGTAAATGGTATCATTTTCTAATACAGCAATGGAAATTAACTTATTAAAAGAATTATTAAGCTTATAAGCTATAGCTATATTATTAAATTTATTGATTACATTTAGAATAGTACTTAATTCAACAATTTCTATATTCAATTTAAAACCTCTTAATAATTTAATATAATCTATTGTCTATTGGATAACCTATCTATTCTTATTAAGCAATCATCAACCTATTTGTAAACTATTCTGTAAAGATAAGGAGGGTATAGTTCCTAAATAATTTAACATGAATTCAGTTCCAGATAGTGCTCTATTGAATATTCTGGTCAGACCAACCATTCCAGTTATGCCTGAATTAGATAAATCTAAGTCTTTACCTATCACTAATCTACCATTTGAAAGCATATTAGGGAATGTAGAAATTGTATTTGTATAAGCAGCACTATTTCCATTGATATAAATATATGCCCCAGACAAATCATTTGAGCCTGTAAGAACTGTAGCGCCAATATGATACCACTCACCAGTATGTAAGAATCCAGCAGTTAAAGTACTAGTTCCAACCTTTAATTGTAATGTTCCAGATATTTCTTTAAGAGACATGACCTCAGTAGTTCCAGAACCAACAGACATAATATTAGTAGTTCCAGTTGTTGATAGTTTAATATGTGTCATCATTGAAAAACCACCGGCAGTTGTAGCATGAAATCTACCTGAACTTAAACTCTCTATCCAAGATTTGCCATCTAATCTAAAACCACCTTCACAAGGTGAATATGTAAAACCACTAATAGTAGAAATTGTACCATCACCAGAAGCAACACCTTTGATATTTGCACTAATACTATTTCCAGATCTATCTTCTATACCTGTAAGCTGAGAGTTTAATTCTTCCCTATTGTATGTGTATAATAATATTTGGCTTTTGCCAGTAGTGCCGTCTGGTGGTGTTTGATCCGGTCCTGGCCTATAACCTGCACCTAAATAGTTTAGGTTATTATTAATTTTTGTAAGTCCTGAAAGAGATATATCACCTGTGAATATTCCAGTATCATTTACAATAACATCAACTCTGTTTCCATTAGTAAGAACTGTTGAAATTACATATTCAACGTTTGAAGCAGTACTAGTATTATTATCAGCTGTTGTTGATTCGGGATATATTGATTTTGTTCCCGTTGCAGATTGTAGTCCTCCGGAACTTCCATAAACAACTGCCAATACTCCTGAAGCGGCTTCCCTTAAATTAGACTCTCTTAATCTCACTACGGATAAAAATTCACCACCTGTTAATGCTCTATTATTACTGAGTACAAATATAGGCTGTTCGTTAAAATATCCTTTATTTGTATTGAAACGTACTGTATGTTGTATAATAAAATTGTCTGTTAACATATTTTGTCCTTTAGTCTATTACTGGCCAAACCACTTGACTGGATTTTCTTATTCTACTTGGTCCAATAAATGTAGCAGGATAATCACCTTCTATAACTTGTAATCCGTCAATTTGAATTAATGATTCGGATAATGTAAGTACTTCAATTCTACCTGTTGCAGTTCCTGCAACTGTATTTCTTATAATTATAGGTTTCCAAGTATTAAGATTTGAGTGGGCTGTTATTGAAGTTAATGTATCACCTAATTTAAAGTTAACTTGTGCCGATGATGAGCCTGATACAACTCTATATCTAAATGAACATGTATAAGTATTATTGACAAATAGTAAAGCTGAGTTTGATATATCTTGATATGCTCCCTTATTGATAGCATTAGTATTTATCTTAACTCCAGATGCACCATAGAAAATATTGTTATCATCAACAGTAACAACAACACTAGCCCCAGTTGCAATCCAACTATTATTGACTTCATTGATAAGATTTTCAGAACCCGAATCAAATTTAATTTTACCATCCCCGGGATCCGAAATAGTTAGACCTCCATGATCAAGTGAACCACCAAGTATGTTTTTTAAATCTCCAGATGCAGATACTCCACTTACTATAGTTGTTTCAGACGAAATGATATCAGAACCTTTAAAACCTGAAGGAGTACCAATATGTCCATTTACTGTACTATCTATAATTGAACCCGATACACTTGAAAATAACTGAATAGCAGATACTGTATCGAATTTCCACCAAGCAGCTAATGTATCTGCTGATGGTTGAAATTCATTTAATATAGCTATATCTTCAGGAGCAGAATCAATTCCAGTTACCCCACCTAATTTTCCAATTGCCGAAGCAGAACCTGTTGCTATCCATAATCTTAATTCATCAAGTCTACCACCAAATGACACACCTCTTGCACCTAATGGAGTTACAGATGCAACATCAGTCAATGAGCTAATAGTTTGACTACTAACACCAGCCGTTGCAGTATCAATATATATCCTCATCTCTTGAGCACCACTTGCATATTCACACCATATGTGATGCCAACTAGTTGTATCAATACTGGTATCTGATGTCAAAGAATATTCAGTTGCAAGTTCACCGTGGTGAATTCTAAATTCTACATATTTTTTATTATCAGAACTCAATACAATACTACTTGAATATATTCCATCAAATCCAGATACCATTGCACTTTCTGATCTCATTATAGAAGCATCAAACCAAGTCAACCTTTGCGATGCTGTGGCCACATCATTTTTAATAAAACCATCAAAGGCTATATTTTCGGCAGAGGCGCCAGAGGTACCAATATTTTGAACTAATATAATATTATTAAAACGTACACTATCGTCAATTCCATCAAAAGGTATTGCCTGACTTGAATTAGGCCCGGCAGTATCTGTTGTTAGGTCAATTGTTTCAGGATCTTCTATTAACCTATTAAACAGTGTTTGGAAATTACCTGTTGCACTCGCCTCAATAAATTTAAATGACATATTAATCTATCCTTTTATTTACACTGTGCTATTTTTGGGTTTGCTCTTTTGATGAAAAAAAAGTGTTTTAGTATAAACATTTCTCGGCCTTAAAAAATAATTTTCTCGTAGAACCTACTATATTATAAATTGTATATATATCCTAACGTTTGACATATTTTAAAAATTTTCACAGATTATATGTCTAATTGAACCCTAACTGTGATAGGCACGTCTGAAGGTTTCCTTAATGGTTGTGTAAATTTAGCAAGAGCTAACAAATCATTTTCATCATTGTATAAACCTACATGTGTTATATATGGTCTCCAATTTTGTCCACTGGATACTAAATCGGCGAAGTAATTAGAGGATGTTGTTGATCCTGTAAATGGTTCAACCATATAATTACCAACTGAAGCTGTTGCAAAAGAACTAGGATTCAATGTATAATTTTGTTCATTTGGTTGAGCTTTACAAAATACACTAAGTTCTGTATTACCTACAACACCTTTATATTTTATAGCCGTTATTGATTGAACTAAAGCAGTTAATGATGATGATGTAGATGTGACAGCAAATATACCTTCATCATTTAGAAATACTCCATAAGTGATATTATCAACTTTTCTTTTTAGTTCACCCGAACCTGAATCATAATAATCACCTGCATGAGCTCCTGTAATTGTAGCAGTAAAAGATCCTTCTTTTATTTTTTCATCAAAAAATCTTTTCTTTAATGCAAATACTCCAATATCTAAAGTCAATGAAGTGGAAGAGTCAAGAAATCCTCTCGTAACCATTTGTTGTCTTACTACATTATAAGTACCTGATGTCACATCATTCTGCGATGCTGTTGTAGAGCATACACTAGTGAGTAATGTATCAGCGGTAGTTGAAGTTAGAGTCCTTGATGTTTCAAAATTGGTATAAACAACATCAGCTCTATTCAAATTAATGTATGCCGATTCAATATCCCTATGAACTATGATTGGTAGTACTGTATCTGTATTTGCCATTTATCAGAAATCCATTTTAACTTGAGCAACAATCTTACGAGCACTATCTTTTCTAGCTGGAGAGGAGAGCTTTCCAATAGCCAATAGATCATTTTGGTTGTTAAATAATGCAACTGTATTGATATATCCTGCAGGATCATCTAGGTTTGATTCATTTGTTTCAGGATTGACACCTGTTGGATTTTCTGTAAAGTTAAATTCCTCACCTTCGGCAACTGCGTTCAACATTAATCTACCACGACTATCAACTGAATTGAATTTTAATCTATCAACGTTAAGAGCTGCATTGTTAACTCCCGTTACTGAGAAACCAAAGTCACCGGTTGTTCCTGATGCAGGCCATAGGAAATTAAGTTTAGCATTTGGATCATCACTATCAAGAACCATAACTCCATGATCATAGTATATAAGACCAACTCTATTGAAACTACCATCTGCAGCTCTTCTTAATATTCTTCCTTGATTCCAATCATTGTTGATAATTCTATTTTCCTGTTGATCGATATATAAAAATGTTCTTGTAACTCCTGATAGGGATGCATCTGTTAATGAACCATCATTTGCAGTTATTGTAAAATCTTCTATATCGTATAGTTCTATATTACTTCTTCCAACAAGACTACCTGAATTAGAATTCGGTGAAGAATCAGATGCAGTAATTGTATTTCTTTCATTGAATGCCCACCATCCTATTAAACTTCCACCTATATTACCACCTGTTAATGCGTTATTTTTAAAATCACTAAATGATAGACCTGCTGTAGAACTTGCAGTTACTTTCTTACCAACATTGTGTCTTACACCAGTACTACCATCATTAAATCTAACATTCCACATTCTTACATGTTGAATCTGGCCGTCAAATCCACCTGCTAATTTTGAATCACCTGAAACAGCTATTGCACCTCTATCACCAATGGTATCATTCAGAGTTCTATTGAAATTAGATATACCAATAAATAGATTATTACCTGAGGGTGGAGCATCTGAAGTGTCTGTAAATTGAAGATGTCCTTTTCTTATTGGAAATGTTTGTTCAAACATATTTGATTGGATAGTAGGGCCGCCGGCCGCATCGGCACCACCAAGTCGTGGGTCCGTTTGTTCCCTATTATTTAATTTCCAGCCATCTATATAACCAAATATAGCACCTGCTCCGGATTCATCTGTTATACTTTCATTAATACCTGATATTCCCCAACTCACTACGATATGATGAAATTTACCATCCATAATATTTACACCAACATCACTTGGTACAAATAATCCAGATGCTTGAACATCTTTAGCAGCAAAGTTTTCTGAAAATGTTCCATTGGCTGTGACAGATCTAATATAAAATCTAAATGCATCTTTATTATTCTCAGGATTCTTTGTTAATTCTAATTTTATGAATGCATTTTCTGATTGCACAGTAGCACCAGCCCATCCTGCCGATGATAATCTTCTCCATAATATTATTGAATTGGAAGTGTATGGTCGTACAATAGCCTCTATTGTCATACCACTTGTTGCGGTATCTAAAGTACTATTATTAACCCAAGGTACTGTAAAGAAAGATCGTTCAGGGACCCCAGCTTCACCTTCGAACGGATTTTTAAGATTAAGAGCAGTAACCATTCCAGTTGCATTACCAGTAACAATACCTGTTGCAGATGTATTGGAAAGGTTCATCTCTAATCTTACTGAATTAGGCTCAATTGAAGACCTCATTAAATCTTTACGTAATGTTATAATTCTTATAACACCGATTTCTGTTGCTGTACTTGTACTTTCTAATGCAGTAATACCACCAATAAAATTATTGTCATTTCTATAAAGAAAACCTTGAGTATAGTTAAATAAATCTTGATGACCAGCCGAAGATGATGCATTACTACTGCTATTAAATGATTGATCTGGAGATGATAAGAATATACCTGTTGTTCTTTCTGCAGTTGTGGATGATCCTGGAATTGTTGTCTTATTGAACAAGAGCGAATACTTCAATTCTTTTGTTATAGTAAAACCAAACGACGGAGGTGAATTCAAATCAAAAAATGATATTTTTCCTAATGATCTGATGCCGGTAAAGAAGTGAGCACTAGTAGCAGAAGGACTAGCAGTTGATATACTTATATCCCTCTTATCATCAAACACTATTGGGAATATGTTAGTGTCAGTATCGAAAGCTTTAAACATTTAAATATTCCTATTAGTATTGTAGATTAACTGAGATTGTTGTTTCATCAGCGAATGTTTTCTTAATAGGTGGAGATGTCTTTGCAACAGCTAACAATTCACCATCATTATTATATAAACCAATAGTTGTTATGAATGTTCTTGGTTCACCCGTTAAGGAACCAGTAATAGTACCATCTACAGGATTAAGAATTGTTGTAGGATTATTAGTGTAGTTCAACTCTTTATTAAACGCCCTGCAGAATACTTTAGATCTCTTAAGAATATTGATACCTTGGAATGATAATGATGTGCAAACAATCTTGCCTGCTGAAGCGGCACCAAAAGTAATACCTGAAGCCGATTCAACTAAGAAGTGAGGCCAACCAGTTCCACCGTGAAATAACAATTGACCAGTTTCATAAAATACAGTTCCAACTTTATTACTTGTATTACCCTGTGAAACTAGTGTTCCTTTTCTACCAACAGCCGCAGTCAATGTTTCCTCAGGAATGTCAATATATGTATTATTACCTGATGTTCCAAATGCAAATACTGCTGTAACACTACCTGACATAACAGCGTCATCCATTGTTGTCCTTCCAATTTGAATGGCTCTTAACAATGAAGTTGTAGTTGTTGTATCATGAGTGACAGGAACTGTACTAGCGTCTGCTGTTGAGGCAAATAGATAACTAGCAATATGTCTAAATGCAGAACTCAAAGGAATAGTTGTAGCAGTACCTTGAGCATTTGCTAGAAAAGCAGTACTCGTTGATTCCGCTACAAATGCATTGATATTTCGTATTTGAGCGCCTGTAAGGGCAGTAATTTCAAATGATGATTTTGTTTCTACAACATCATTTGCTATATCTCTATCCAAATTTAAATTTATTAGTGACATTAATTATCTCCCTTATGCGCTAGCACTCACTGTAAGTTCAAAGGTTGCTCGTGCACCTGTATTAATGCCTGTTATATCAATCTTAACAAGACCGGTTTTTGAACCAGCATTTAAACCTGTAAGTATATTAAATATTCCAACACTATTAACTGGTTCGGCAGTGGTATCTTCAAGAATACCAATGTCACTGTCTCTTGAAACAGCTGTCCAACCCTGTGAATCTTCACCACCAACTGATTGTACTTGGAGTACAACTGTATCACTAAATGCAGCAGTGGCATTTGTTGGTGTAAGAGACAGTGTTGAAATTTTAAGTGTGCCCTTAGGCAATGTAATCAATCTATAGTTTAATGCAATAGATTCATTTGAAATAGGTTCTAATACTGGAAGATTTGTAATGTCAGCATCGGGATCAGATGCACCGGCATTGAACAATTGGTAATTTATTTCATCATCACCAAAAGCAAAACGAGTTATCTGAAATGAACCGTCATTCTTTGCTAACAGTTCTCTACCTTTTCTTGTTAATATGGCATCTACAACTGCAGTTGTTGAATCAAGAAACGCCATAATTTATTCTCCTTATTTGTTTTATTATAAATAAATATTATTCGTCTTCACTTTTTGGTTCTTCTGTTGCTTTAACTTTTTTAGCTCTTTTTGGTTTTTTCTTAACCTTTTCTTCAACTAACTTAGAAGTCAATTCGGGTTGTTTAATAACAACCTGTTCTTTAAAATTAAAAGTACCGATACTATTAAGATTTTTCCCATCATCAAGTGTTTTGATAATATTATAATTATCATGTTCGTCTTTTAATTTGTCAAATACATCAGGAATCTTCATCTCTTCAGCATAATTGCAATCAACATTATGCATAGCAATCAATGTTCCAGGCTTGATGCTATCTTTTATAATATTCCAGATTTTGTCTGTTGCATTATGCATACTGACAAATACAATCATATCAGCAATATTTGCTGCATCTTGAAGAGCGACCTTGCTTTTTTTTAAGTCGTCTATATAATTAAATATAATTTTATCGTCAATGACATTTTTTCTAGCTGTAACAAAAGGTTTAGGTTCTATATCGTTTCTTCTATAATCAAATGTTATTACCTTATTAATAGCACCAAAAGCAAGCCATAATGTAGTTAAACCACCAAACGTGCCAATTTCTAAAATATTTTTTGCATCAATATCAACTGCTAGATCAAAAAGTATATCACATTCTTCATTAGTAACTTGTCTTGCAGAATTAAAATTAAAATCGGGATATAATCTTTCAGGATCTCTTTTATACATATTATCTCCTATGTTATTATGAACCTATAGGTGTTCCACCTTGTCCACTGTTTAATTCGTCGAATAGTTCCTGTCTACTACCTATAGCAATTCTTACTACTTGTGTTTGATTGCTAAATAGATTTGTTATATTTATGCCAACAACTCCAATTTCACCTGAAACACCATTTCCACTAGCACTTCTAACAACCTGAGCAAGCTCGAGTTTCATTTGAAGTTCTTTTGTACTTAACTTACTTGTAAATTCTGTATTTTTACCATCAACAATTCTGCCTTGACCAGCATCAAGATTTCCTATTGTTGCTTTGAAATAATTAGTACCATCTGCAGATGATGGAAACTCAAATCGTAATGATGGTTCCTCTGTCTCAAATGGTTTACCATTTTTTAACAATCTTATAGTTGAATCAATGACTCCTGTTGTTGCTGCAATATCAGCTGTTGGTGATAATAGCAATCTTGATAATGTTACTTCAACTTGTGAAGTACCCGGATCAGCTGGTGTAATTTTAACAGGTATGAATCTACCTGCCCTTGTTTGCGAGAATCTTGGAATATTAACTGATTCACCAGCTCTATTACTTAATGGCTTGATTAATTGATTAGATGTAATTGAGTTGTCAATGAAATTATAAATACCATCTTTATATTTAAAGCCTTGGAATGTTGCTGTTGTTGCACCTGTTGCAGCCGTTGCTTTTAATTCAAGATAATGATTAAACATATCAAAAGCAGTTGGTGTTATTTTAGATGCGTCATAAGATATTCTAGCATCCTTGGGTCTATGCAAAATATGAGGTTCAATTAATAAACCTTCGGCTATTACATTTGATTTTGCTGGAATGAATTGGTCAATAAATGTAAATACATTACCGAGCACATCATTAAAATTATCCATTGCATCAACAAATGTATTTAGGTTAACCATTCTATTTGCAGCAGCTGATAGGCCTGAACCAGATTCCAAATCATCAGTAACAACATTACCATATCTAGTTCTTATATTATTCATTGCCGCTGTAATAGGACCTGTGTAATCATTTTCGTATAGATCTTTTGGGTCACCTAGTAATTCTCTAACATTAACATCTTGTAATACATTCCTAATATCTCTATTTACCGCATTGATAGGTTGCAATGTAATAGAAATATAACCAGGATCTTCAATTTGTTTTTCTAGATCTGTTGATTGTCTCACCTTATCATTATCAATAGCTAACCCTGTTGGGTACCAATAGACAAATTTTGACATATTAGGGAATACTCTATAACGTTTGGTAGTTTGATTATTGAAATTAACTGGTGTTGCTGTATTAGCAGCTGTTGTAGAATCGACAATGTAATTGTGCCCGCCTGTCAATACTCGATTTTCTCTTAATTTCCAATGACCACTTAAACTCCCATAACCAGCTGCATTTGCCCCAGTTGAATTGATAAATGAAGTTGATTCCCAGTTTCTAGTATGTTCTTTAAGATCTTCTTCTTCAAGGGGAACTGTCCAAGATCTTACTTCGTGCATATAGCCTGTGAATGAACCAGAACCCGGGAAGTAAGCACCGAACGAAGCACTACCTCCTGATGAATCGTAGTTCAAAGCAGCAACTCCAGTGGTGACTGCACTCGCTAATACAACCACATCATCCCCACCGGAACCAGAACCAGATACTCCCATAGTCCATATCTTTAAATTGTCACCAGTTCTTGATACGAATACATTTATAAAGTTATCCTTCTTTTGTATAAATGAAGATATAGATGATTGTGTGGTACTAGCTGTTGTACCTGCAGTAGCAACAAAGTGTGCTTGACCTGAAGCATCTAGTTTTATTGAATACAAAGGATGAACTAACAATGAATGTTCTAAAGCGGCTGTAGCCGATACTCTCATTTGAATTGTAAAGTTTCTATTGGGAGAGAAATCCAATGCAGAGTTTGAGCCAGTTGGGACCTGAACATATACATCACCAGTACTAAATAATATTGGGACATCAATCTCTTCAGGAACTTTAACCTTTATATTATCTCTGAATATAGAATATTCATCTGTTTTCATAAAGTTATAATCAACACCATATAATCTACCAATAGATTCTATTGTTTCTCTTGTTCCTTTATTCTTTATAATATAGATAAGGTCTTTAAGAACTCTTTTCCAAACTTCATAAGCAACCTCTTGAGTTGTTGCTCCTGTTGTAGAACTAATTAGAAACGAATCTATAGCACTGTTAACTGCAGACTGGAATAAAGTTACACCAAAATGATTTGATAGTACTGGAAGGAATTTATTTGGTGTTCTATTTATGTTACTATAATTTATGCTCTTGATATAAGAGAGTTGATCTATAAAACCTTTTAGTACATCCATCTCATCACCAAGTGTTTGGAGTAATTTTTCCAATACTTGGTTCTCATCACCGTCAAATAAAACTTGGGGCAACATATTCTTTAATTTTTGTGTTCTTGTAATACTTAGTTCAGCAGTTAATGGATATGATGTATGATCATTGGCAGAGCCTGAAGTCTTTGTTATAGTATCGAAATTTAACTCTTCAAAATCAATTGCTCTAGCAGATATTGAATCAACAATAGCAGTCTGTGATCCTATTATAGTATTATTTGAATTTCTATTCACAAAGGTTAAAGCAACGTTCTCACCATTTTGATTTGTTGATAAAGCAGTCATAGTGTCTGTTAAAGACAATTGATCTAAGAACCAAATATCAAATCCAGATGATTCTTTTTTCCATTGGTCTACTTTATAAACATTTTTAGCACTTAATGATGCAGTATCAGATGCACATAAACCAATTGGATAAGTATTTTGTATTCTTCTAAGTGTATGTCTATATTTTCTTACAGCATCACCAAAAAATACATGCTTACCAAATTGATTGTAGTCAATAGTAGGTATGACTTTTGCTCTATCACCAGTTAATGAAAGGTCAGCTAAATTTGAACTAGCTGATCCGATGGCAGATAAAGATTGAATCAATGCATCAAATGTTTGTCCTTGTGTTGGCATTTATTATCCTCTAAAATCCAAATACTCTATTGATCTTTTTATCACCGTACTTGTCTCTCAATATCATAAAGATCATATCTTCTTTATTTAGATCTCTGAGATCTATTATTTTATTGGTTCTATTTAACTCAGCTTTAAGACCACTTATAGAACTTTTCTTCCACTGCTTATATTCAGCTTTAATTTGATCATATACATTAGCTACTTCACGTAGTTTCATTTTTTAGCCCTCTGCTAATAAGTTAATATTCATTGTCATAATCATCTTCGTAATAGCCACTAATACCTATCATCTCCTTATACTACTCTAAATGCATATTTTTCAGGATCTTGTATAACAATAGTTTCACCTCTTATAGTCAATTTTAACACAACATGATAGTCTATTCCTGTATATAAATTATTCGTATCAAATTCAAAGAAATTACCTCTTGTGTCATATGACAATTGTGATGCCGGTATTTCTACTAAATCAGTTTGAACTTCTCTTATTTCCCATGTTCCATCAGTACATATGAAATTACTAACAGCAGTTGTTGCAGCCGTTAATGCAGTAAACACAAGAGCATCATCCTTAATAAATAATAGTGGTCTAACTTTCGCACCCTTTTCATATGTTCTTTCTAAATTCCTGAATGTGATTCTATATTTAGATGTTTTGTATTCACTGAAAGCACCCTCTGCAGAACTACCTTGGAAACTAAATAGATAGTTGGCTGTAGGAGAAGCAGATATGAACCAGTTATCTTTAAGAGCTGTATAAGAAGTTCCTGCAGATAATGGTAGGGTTCCAATATTACATTTGTAAATACCTTTGAATTGTCTTACCGCAGTTAAAGCAGTGTGAATAGCAGTTCCGGCTTGTGTTTCGGTTGATGATGTAAGTCCTGATAAAGTAATATTGCCGGGAAAATCATCAGTTCCATTCAAGTCTTGGAATTGTCCATTTATAATATTGTAGAAGTATAGTTGACCAGTGGCATTAAAAGGAATATTATTTCTGTCATCTTTTATAGATCCTGGCCATTCTAATTGGATATATGAAGAGTTTCTAGTATTAGTTTCTCTACCATAGAACATTTTCTTATAAAATGATTGAGCAGATGTTGATGCTCCTGTCTTGAGTTCTTGAGTATCAGTCATTTTAAGGATAACACCAAAGTTGCCTGTGTTACCACGTAACCATTCATTAAACATACTAGTAATATTTACCTTAAGATCTTCTTCACCATGATCAAAAGCTTGTGTTGCTGAGCTAGAATCAACAACAAACTCCCCACCAGTAGTTGTCCATACAACCGTGGATTGAGCTGATACAGCATTTGCGTAACCAGTTTGCGAATAATTATCATTGTCTAACCCTGTTCCTTCGTCCCATTCCTGTGTAAGAGGATGGACATTAATATTGAATGATTGTGCTTGCTCATCTCCATGCTTTGCATTAAACATATAGAGATAAGCTGTAACAGTTGAATCAGTTCTAGGATCCACCAAATTACCTGCAGTAATATCAGCTGTCAAAGCAGATAGATTATATTTCACTAGAGCTCTGGCAAACATCTTCCTAGACTCTACTATAAAGAATTTATTCCATACTTCTAATATAGGAGCTGCACCAAAGTTTGATGTTAAACTGCGCTCCGTAATCCAAGTATCCCGGTCTGCATATGCTCTTCGTATTGACATTATAGTTCTCTCATTATCTTTGCTTTATCCACTGCAAATACAGTAGCTCCAGGTGTTGTATTGATTATTATATCAAGATTCTTTTTTCTGCCCTTTTCAGATATTTCTAGCCCATGTTCGTTTGGGGGAGTTATATATTCACCTATCTTAAAGTTTCTTGATGTTCCGTGATAATATGTGTCTATGGCTTCTTTTAGCAGCATTACATTTTCCTCAAACCAAATAATACACCATCAGCTCCCGAATAAGCGGCAGATGTTAATTTATATTTTAGAGGCCCTGCGAATTTTTTTATTAATTTCTTATATAGACTAATTCTACTTTTTTCTAAAGCTGAAAACCAAATCTGTGATGGTTGAAATTTCTTTATAAATTCTTTAATTATAGCCATTATAGTAGCAAATATTCTAAATTCGTCTCCTGTATTAGTAATCATTTGACTACTTTTATTTTTTTTGTCTAAACTAGTAAAATCTAAAGTGAAAGCTTTATTTTTCAAGTCACCTTTAGTCGGTTGCTGAATTGATTGAATATACGATTCCAATACAAATTCAACGTCATATATAATTTTATCATCTGTTATGAATGAGGTATACACACTATAATCATCGTACTTTAATGTGTATGAATATGGCTTGTTTAGCACTTCATTTAGCTTCATGTCAAATCTATCTCTTTAACCCTTACACCATTGGGAGTTGTGATACCAATTTTAATATCCACACTAAATTCCAGTGGACCTATAGATTCATATTTGGCTATGATCTTTTTGAGTTTAGCCGCATTTGCTTTCTTGCCAAATTTCCTTGCCAAGAAATATAAAGCTTCCTCATCATCTTCGAAAGCAAAGTCTTCAGTTAGTTTAGATAGTTTCATGACAATATTCTTAGCATATTTCTTAGTATGACAAGTTCCTTTTGTACAAGGCGTACTTGATCTTCTATCTTATCAGCCTTGGTTATATCATTATCTTGTCTTACAGCTGTACCAATAAGACTCTTAACCTTATCCCAATCATTCATGATGCCTTGTATTTCCTTGTATGCTTTCGCATATCCGCCTGATTTAGCTTCGTTTAGTTTCATTACAATGTTCTCCGATTAAGCTTCAGCCTTTCCTGACTTTACTCTGTTCAAAGTCTTTATCATTACAACTAGTTGCTTATCTTTAGTTTTTTGATATGCATATATTAGTGCATTAGTCATCTTTTCCAATTGTTCTGGAGTAAGCAACCTTGCATTCTTAGCTAGCTCCATATCGACTGAGCCGCCTTTGGGTTCTTTCATTTTACTAGAAGCCTTAGCCAACTTCCCATCTTCCTCTTCTTCAATCTCTTTAATTGCTTCTACAACTACTTTCTTAAGTTCTGACTTACGAATTTTCATCTATTATCTCCGTTTATTAAATTTAATTAAAGAGTTCGTCCCGTAAGATCAAAGTTTAAGAATTTAATCTGCCATAATCCATCTTCCGGGAACCTTATAATACCGCTCTTTGTATTTGCCTCAACTTTGAATGTTACGTTTGAATAAGTTCTACCATCTTCAGTTCCAGTTATATTTCTCACCTTCAATTCAGCAACCGATCTGATTTTATCTATAGACTGAATCTTAGATATAATATCAGGTAGCACTATAGTATCATTAAAGTTACTATTGGAAAGATCGAATTCTCTTCTCAATAAGAAGAACGCTTCCAATAAAGCTTCATTGGCGTTAATATTTGGTTCTGGAACTATAGAAAAATCAACACCAATGTCAATGATTTTACCATCAGTTATTTTTATAGAATCAGAGAATGATTTGAATCTCTTAACAAAAGTTTCAACGTTATTCTTTAGTACTCCACCTGGAGCTGTTAATTGACCATTGTCATTTTTAGATATAAGCAACAATTCAACACCAAGTCTATTGCTAGGATCTTTTCTAGCAAATGTTCTAAATACTGTACCGAATGCTGTAGGCATAGATAGAGTAGTTATTTGATAGTCTTGAAGTGTTACAGCTCTGTTTTGTGCCGCAAAATAAGCAGAAGCATTCTCTCTTATTTCATTAAGAGTCTCTCTTTCGGAACCACCTGTTGCCTGTACATCATTAGTAACTGTAAGTAATCTTTCTATATTATCCGCAACATCAGCTGATATACTTCTAAAATTAGGAGTCTTATAAGTTATATTGATATCCCTAAAATATGTTAAAGTATTAGAACCAACATTGGTATTAATACCTCCGCCATATCTATATTGTATATCTAAGGAAATATTTGCAGGAGCAAGACCGAGTGATCTTGTATTAAGAAATTGAGCCGCATTAATTGTTGATGGTGAGAATGAAGAGGCAGAACCTCTAACAGTTGTAGGTAATACAAAGTCTTCTGGGTTAGGAACGATTTCTGAATCTTCAAGTGTCAATTTACCAGATCCAAATGTAATTGAAGTATCCCCTTCAGATTCAACCTCAACTATATATCTCCTCGGTACTCTTTTCATTTTAAGAACCTTTGGTGTAGTACCTGATGTTGATGTGTCATTATCCTCACCAAAAAATATAGTATCTTGTGCAAGGAAATCTGTCTGAGTCCACTCATTACTATCTGAACTCGTAATAGAAATAACCTCTGTTATATCTTTATCGGGCATTGTTAATTTTAAAAATGGTTGTGCAGCCCCGGCTGTGTATACAAACGTTCTTAGCTCACCTGCAACAGCAGATATACCTGATATAGAAGCTGTAACTACTGTACCATCTGTTACTACACTTCTATTTGCTGTTAATGAGAAATCTACATCTTCAACAAGCATAAATGAAACTGATGGTTCAAAGCTTGTGACTACCCTAGTGCCCTTATTGAGTGTGAACGCTTCAGCAGCAGATGTTGAGTCATTAAATATTGCACTGACTGATAATTCAGTGACCGCAGGTGTTGCTAATCTTGGTTGTCTTCCTAATGTTTTTGATAGCCCTATAATGTTCTTCTCTTCAACAGCTTTATTTATGAATGTCTCATTAGCCTGTCTATCAATATAAAACGTCAATAAATCACCAACATAAGCAAGCATTTCAAGAATAGCCATACCTCCAGACGCTTCGTTAAAGTCCTGGAAATCATTAGGGAAGTTCTGTTTTGTAAATTCTATGATGTCACTTTTTATGCCATCAAAGTCTTTGCTTACATAAGATACATTTCGTATTTCTTTTAAATCTACTGTAGCCATATTTTATCTCTCTGTCAATCCATATTTTTTTAATTCTTCAGGCTTATTTTTTCTTAACCAGTATATTGTTGCCACACCATGACCAACTTCATCGGCTTTATATTCATTGCCTGCATGAATTACATTAACGTTTAACTTTTTTATGACATCTAATAATTTCTTTCTTGTATCAAAAGAGCCTCGTTGAGCTCGGCCTAAAGGAAGTGATTGAGTCATTTTTAGTAAAGTGATTGCAGGATATATTTTATTCTTCTTGGTTTTTTTCTTAGAAGGTAATACAACACCGTTGACATAGCTCTTTACGTCAATTTTATCGGCATAAATTCGTTCTTCGGCTTCCCATTTTCCGTGTAGTGAAGCTGTACCTTTAGCAAGATCTGTAAGATTAACTCCATCACGGCTCCAACCGAGGGCTTGGTCCTTTTTCACTTTCTTTGCAAATTCAGGATCAGTTTTCATTTGATCTTTAAGTTTCTTGATCTGTTTAGCATTAGTATTAGAGACAGGTGTTGTGCTATATTTGGTTTTTAATTTGTCGACATTAAATCTGAAACCTATGCCACCTGTTTCCACCATCTTCCCAGAAGGGAGCATGGTTCTTCTAGGATCTCTTGTAAAACTAATAAAAGGCTCATCCGCTTTACTTTCTGGTCCTTTTGTGCCCATCATCTTTCGCAATCCATGTTGTTTCGTTCCCTTTAATGTATTAGAAGACACTATAGTTATAAAATTTTCTATAGATGTAAAATGATATAGAGCAGCTCTTGAAGCTTCCGATATGATGTATTTTAGTTTCATAATTATATTCTTATGGTTAATTGAACTGAATCAGTTGCAGCTTCAGCATTGGTTAATTGATAGCTCATTAGTATAGCAATATGTGTATCTTCTAAATTAGGATTGTCATCTGTTGTCTGTATAGTAATATTAGTCAACGTAACGTGAGGCATCCATGTAGCTAACGCATCTCTGATTTCACTTGTAATTCTTATTTTCATTTCCTCTGGAGAGATTTGATCGAAAAGTTCACCAGCAAATGCAGACATGTTTGTACCTATACTAGGATTGATTAACCTTTCACCCTTTCTGGTCAGGAGCAGTATTTTTATATCCTCTCTTACGGCAGAGATAGTTGTAGAATTACCTTCAAAAAATCCTCTTGTATATGCACGCAAGGGAAATTTATAATTTATAAAGCCAGGGTTTGCCATTTATATTCTCTAATTTATATATTGATGTTTACTAAGATGATCATTTCTATTGATTTCATCTCGAAGATTATTGATATCTTCTAGTATTTCTTTTACTGTAGCCTCAAGATTGGCTGCATTGAAACTAGACAATGTTTTTGGGCCTTGTGTGAAATGTTCAGGGACTTTAAAACCAATGTTAAATGTTTGTGTATTGGTTGTTTGAGCCGTACCTGATCCTTCTGTTGTTGTGATAGAGATAGTTTTTTCACCTAGATCTATTTTAGCAACTTTGTGAATATGAGTAAAAAATACAAAGATAATAATAGACATGATTTCAGCAAATGATTCAACCCTATCCACTGTATTCAAAAGAACTTCTGTAATCTTTTCACCAAGCACATGTCTATTAAATGTTGGCTCTGAATCGGTAGCCTTTGATTCGTTTACAAATGTATCTGCCTTACTATAAATAATGTCTCGGTTTGATTCGAGGCTACCGTCGTTAATAGTTAATGCAGTTAAACGTCTTAAATCACTAGCTTTTACATGAACTGTCTTAGTATGAACATCACCTATTGAAGGAGTGTTTATTGAATCATACCTTCTCTTTTCCTTAACACCAAATTCCAATACACCACTTCTATTATTACGTGGATCAAGTGAGTGTCTTACATAAGAATCAGAACGTCCTTGTTGAAATACATCCCCTGGAATAAATGGTATGGAGAAAGATTTGTTAACACTATCAGTGATTTCAATAGCAATATCCTCTACCCTGAAATTCATTTGATATCTATCTTGCGTGTTTTGTCCTTCTGCATATTGTCTTGCGAGTACTTTGCTTATAAAACTAGAATCAGAAACTCTACATATCCACGATCCTTGTGACTCATTGGTGGTTGTTTCTTTTATCAGCCATACCTCTTCACCTATTTCTGGAATTGATAGACTATGTATTGGTAATAAAGGTGTAAACCATCTATTGTTATCGTTAATTGGAGTGGTTGTACTTGTATCGTCACCTATGACTTTTGCCTGAATACTTGCAGGAGGAATCATAGTAGATCCTACAATACCATTCTCAATATTTAAATTTATATCTATAACTATTCCTCTATGTAGAATAAAACTAGTGTCCTCGTGGTTAAGCCAACCTTCTGACTTACCATAAGTTCTTCTTAGTAATTTCTGTCCAGGAAAGAATTGATCATCAAGATTCATCGGTCTCTATCTCTATATCCCTTATATTAATGTTATGTTCTTTAAGTTTTTTTTCTAATGCTGTAATACCCGCTTCCACTCTAGTTATAGCCTCCATAGTAACTTTCAGTATTTCAATCATATCCTTGTGTGCTTCTAACTTTATAACATACTGTTCAGCTATTTCCCTTGCTTCAGGAGTTAATTCAATCATAAAAATCGTCTTTCGTACCCTGATATATTTCTTTAATTTTCTTTAAGGATTTTGTTATCTTTCTAGGAGGTAATCCAGTTCCTTCTCTCAGGAATAAATATACTTGCTTCTTATTATAAATATTAAGATCAGGATACTTTTTCAATATATTTACAATAATTTGAGCAACAGATCTATCCTCGTCATTGAAATTTGTATTTCCATTTATTGTCTCTATATTATTTGTTAACATGCTTATAAATTCTTTGTCGTGTTTAGATTTTTCTTTTGTCTTATGAACATCAACACTTATTGTATGCATATATTGCATAGTCTTATCTTTGTCAATGGTGATATTTTTTTTGGCAGCGTTTTGTTGCTGTATGAGCCAGTTCTTTGCAACTGTACCAAAAAAGGAAAATGATTTATAGCCTTTATCCGGATCAAATTTTTCTATTTTCTCATAAAGGTAAATCAATAAATCATATTCAATGTCCTGCAAATTTCCCAATCTTCTATTGAAGTTGTAAGTATAAAAAATACTCTCAATCAATTTGAGGAATGCAGCCTGTATAACCTCCTCAAAAATTTGATGTCTCTCCCCTATACTTTCACTTCTAATATAAGTTGCCACAGCCTCTTCTTGTTCAGGTCCCCAATACATCTTTTTCTTTGCCATAACTTCTCCCATTATAAAACACAATTAGCCTAAATAAGTTTATAAGAAAATTTTTTGAGTTATTAAACTCCTGCTTAATGTTTTCTAGGAATTCTTTTCTATTGTTTAGCTTTGTTGTTGCCAAAAGTTCTCTTAAAAGGATCTTTGAGATGTGCTTCAATAACAGTTGAAAACGAACTTTTGTTAACCTGTTCGGTCACTTGTAACACACTGTATACACCTTGTGTTTGTTTAAGGAGTCCTGATAATATAAACATGTTATATGCATTAATACCCACAATACCATGCAATTGAATTGTGGTTCTTCGAAGATAGAATCCAAGTAGTCGAGAAAATAAATTTTCACTACCAAGTAATGCACTCATTACCCTTTTATAATTCCTGGGATCCTTTGATATAAGCCTATCAGTAATTGATAAAGCTGTTATTTTGACTTTATCTTCTGGTGTACCTCTATCTTTGGCTTCCTCTTGTATTTTGCCCATAACATCATCTATTTCTTTACCAAACACATCCCTCAGCTTCTTCATTGCATCTGACCCCCTCGTTTTCAATATATTTTCCGTAGATCCAGCCAATGATACTGGTAATCTATAAGCCGCATGAGCATTTGCATCAAGCTTAGATGTTAAATCAATTGATTCAACTAGTGAATTTTTATCACCAAAATCAATGAATAGGGCCTTGTCCTTTATGTTGGGGTCATTTATAACAAGCTTGTTGGCACCTTGTTTTAATTCAAATATTGCACCATCTAATTTAACATTGGCTACGAATATTGTAATAGTATTATTTTTTGTTATGACACTTAATTGTATGCCCGGAATTGCCAATGCATTAGTGTCTATTATAGATCTTACCAAACCCAATATACTAGATTCATTATCGCCCAATACAGCATCAACATAGTCTTTTCTTACTGGAATCTGGAAAACATTATTTATGCTTTCAGACATATTAATAGTGTGGTTATCATTATCAGAAAAGAATCTTTGCAATACTATTATAATTGGCTCGGATTGTGCTATATTTTCATAGACAAATTTCATTTGCATGTTTTCTTTTTTATTCTTTTTGTTTGCAATATGCCTGATTGATTCTAGCACCCAACCTAAATAATAATACGAGGGAATATGTTCAACTTTTGTTGTAGTTTCAGTATTGGTTTTTTGTGCTGTCGTTAAAGGTTGTACATCAGAATCAGGCGCAGTAA
>Ga0209349_1000334_pt1 | contig 25833 bp, 47 predicted proteins | sample ETNvirnome_2_130_FD_184067 | JGI IMG/M metagenome (GOLD analysis project Ga0209349, IMG submission 184067) | Marine viral communities from the Pacific Ocean - ETNP_2_130 (SPAdes) (version 2) | ecosystem: Environmental > Aquatic > Marine > Oceanic | place: Pacific Ocean | collected 2013-06-22
AACACTGTTTTCTCACCAGATGAAGGTGGAGGCATGTTTATGGGGGCTAGAAATACCATTTGCCGCGAAAATAATTTGTTATTAACAAGAGAATATGAGCGTGACTATTCAATTTAATAAAAACCTAGCACCGAATGAGGGTCCGCTGATTGTGATGGTTTCCGGGGGCATTGATTCATTGGCATGTGCCCACTTTCTCTGGAGGGCGAACCCCCGTATTTCTATTTTTCATTTCAATCACAAACTCAGACCTCAGAATGATGTCATGGAGAAAAGAGTCCGGGACTTTGCTGAAGGTTTCGGATTGGCATGCCACATCAGACGGCGTGGAAAAGGTCGAATTCTGAATTCTGAAGATGAATGTAGAACTGCAAGATATGCAGCATTGGATGAGTTCTGTGATATGGCATTGGCGACTTCCCGGACCCGAGTCATCTGCTGTCAGCATCTAGACGACTGTGTAGAAAGTTATTTAATGAACTGTTTTAATGGGAAGCCAGACTATTGTCCTATTCCTGTGATGACTGCAAGATTTGCATGTACAGTATATCGTCCTTTTTTGTTAACCAGAAAGAAAGACTTGGAAGAATATATTGGCCATTATAATTTAGATGGCTTTATTGAAGAAGATGAAACTAATGAAGATTTTAATATCCGCCGGAATTTTGTTCGTCATGAAGTTCGCCCGTTGATTGAGACTCGATGGGTAGGGTTGGAAAAAGTAGTAAAAAAGAAGATTTTATCCGAATACGATAAAGTGAAGAGGAGCACAGTAGTTTATGAATAAAGTCCTAAGTTCGTTCGACATAACCCCATATGAGCAAGCAGAGCTTGAAGATATGATAAAAAATGGGGTAGATTATAAGTTTTCGCCACTATTTACAAAAAGCGACTCATTTAAAATCCTGTTCGAGGATGCTGATGAGATTCCGGAACCCACTACGGGGTGGTTCATTCGAATCATTCACGGTTCAGCGGATGATATTAAACCCAGATCAAAAAAGGCAAAGGTATTGACTGCTGAGCAGGAGAGGCTCATATTCTATCAGTACAACTGGGCGAAGTATAAGCTCGCCCAGCAGCAGATGTCTAAGGAGCCAGACTTTGACGTGATGATCAAATATCTTCGAGAGAAGAATGTAATCCGTCAAAAAATAGTTGCTTATAATCTGGCCCTTGTGCTCAACCTCGTGAAAAAATCGGCGGCAAAGAATCTCTCCTTCGAGGAGTTGATCTCGACTGGTAATATGATCTTGGTCCACTGTCTGGACAAGTTCGATACTGGAGCCGGTACCAAGTTCTCAACATATTTGACATTATCGATTCCCAGAGCCTTTGCTAAAGAATCCATGAAAATGTCAAAATATAATGAGCGGTTCCCCCTGAACATCGATCCGCTGATCCTGAAGCCTAATTCCAGCGGGCACGCAAACGAATTCTTGGCTGACCCTAAAACTGAGGAATCAGGTGAGGCGGATGAGAACGTGCTCCTGATGAGAAAAGTCATTGAGGAGAATCTCGCGGACCTGACAGACGTCGAGATGAAAGTCATCAGGGCCCGGTACCCGCTGAATGAGAACAATGATCATAAAAGACCGACTTTAGCCAAACTGGGCGAGCAGATGAATTTCTCGAAGTCCAACCTGAACAAGCTGGAGAAGGCCGCCGTCAAGAAACTCAAAGGAAAAATGGTCGAATTAATCGGCCCGGAGCCAGAGCTATGAAAAACAGTTGTTGCCCACACTGCAAGAGGTGCGACGGGACCCACGAGCCCGACTGCCCTCTAGCAGACAAAAAAATAATAACAGGTTTACAAGGGTTCATCCCAATACCTAAAAAATAATAGAATTAAGTAGCGGACGAACCGATGCTTGATTTATTATTGAATAAACCTTGATTTTTGGTTCGAGGCGGTTATAATATGGCATGAGTAAACAAGAACACACATCAGAAAAGACCAGTCGCAAGCAGGTAACTGCTCTTCACAAGAAGCTCGTACAGAAGTTCTACGTGGAAGCTGGGGACCGCGTGCTCGACTACGGAGGTGGTAAGTGGGACCTAGGTGTCGAATATTTCGCTAAAAATGATGTTGTTTCCAAGGTATTCGATCCTTACAATCGATCACTCCCGGAGAACTTCGAAGCTTGCAAGTGGGCCGCCAATGGTGTGGACCACATCCTGCTCGCCAATGTGCTCAACGTTATCAAAGAAGCTGAGGTGAGGGCGGATGTCATCCGGGACGTGTCATACTTCAAGGTCCCTGTTTACGTGATTGTACACCCCGGTGATAATGACGGCATTGGTAAGAAGAGCCGAGATGGCTGGCAGGAGCACCGGGACCTGAAGAGCTACATGGAAGAAATTCAGGAAGCTCTGGGTAAAGACTGGTTCATTGTACATGAGTATGGCTTCTTGGCTCTTAAGCCTTACCCTAAAAAGGAAGATTAAAATGACTGCTAAGCTCGGACGACACCCGGCGGAATTATCGTTTTTAAAACCTCATGCTCGCCTTGGTACTCAATTCTGGGTTTGGATAGAGCAGGCACATGATGATTCCAATACCCATAAAGAGTTCAAGGAGGAATTGTTAAAGATGGACGATTCGTTTATTAAGAGCATTTATGGGTGGAAAATGAATCTGCCAATTGTAGCACCGAATTAACAATTCGACTTGAATTAGCTAAAATGAATTGATATAATATTTACAGAAAAACACTCATTATTTAAAAGGAGATCAAAATGAGTAAAGAAGCAACACCGTCAACAGAAGCTAGCACCGAAACCGCTAGCACCGAAGCACCGAAACGCCCCCGTCAAGTCATCTATAACGATGCACAAGGAAAAGAACTTTTCCGCAAAGACAAGAAGCAGGGCCGCAATCCGCGTGGTTCAGTTACGCAGGCCAACGGCGATGTCACTGTTCCCAACTGTACTCTCGGTGACAATGGCGAGCCTGTCCTGCCCGCTTTCGAGAATACCAAGGAAGTTCCCCAGATGATCGATCTCGATGCCGAGGGAAATATCGTGGCCAAGAAGGTCAAGGGCCGTGGTCGTCCTCCGGAAGGCTACAAGAAACAGGAAGATGGCCCATACGCCGGTCATCACGTTAAGCAGCATCCGGCAGAAGTCGCAGAAAATGTTAGCACCGAAACGACTCCTGCTGTCGTGGCTGAAGCGGCGGCTGTCGAGGCTACCGAACAGGAAGCTGTCGAGGTTATCGAAGCTGATACCGAGCAGTGGGAAGATGCTCCTGATGAAGAAGTGACTGCCTAGATCATTGGCCGCTGGAGGTCCATGATGGTAGCACCGAATTGCCTAGGTCCGTACTTAAACCGGCCTCGCGGGTTCGATTCCCGCCTGCGAAAGCAGAATTGGTGGACAATGACCGTGTGGCCAAAGATGGCAAGGAAAGCCCCGGAATATTCCGGGGCTTTTTTATTACTAGCACCGAAAAAGGGATTTGTAGCACCGAATTGTAATAGTTAATATATAATTTGCAAATTATATTAGGAGATTTAAAAATGGCTATTACAGTAGAATTACCTGCCAAACCAACCCTGACGGTTGATGGCACAACAGTAAATGAGAGCATGGTAGAAAACGGAGATTTAAACTATACCGGTACAGCAATCGCAAGCTTTAGCGGTCCAGTCAGTCTTGTTTTCGCTCACACAGACAGCAATGCAGAAATCAGGTTCACCTTTAATGAGAGAAACCCCAGCCTTAACAGCACGTTGTATTCATCTGCTGTGACAGTCCGTGAGAACGGTAATGGCTTTGGTGGTGATAACCTTGTGATCAAGGCTAAAGCTCACGTTAACGGCGTTGTATCTGATGTTGCTCGCTGGGAAATTAGATTGACCTAATCATTCAATCATATTTGATTTCCAATAGTTTTGTTACTATAATACCTCGTAACCGAAAGGAAGCGAGGTTTTTTATGGCAAGTTTATTGATTCACTTTTAAGCTGAGATTCACATGGAATACAAAGAAGCACTAAAACGAGTTCTTGCTTTAGCTGAAGGAATTGTCCGTGAAGACATGGAATTTCACAAGCCAAATGTTCAGGCGTGCCGGATGATCTCTCAACATCTATGATTTATAATCCTTGCGATTTGAAAGAACTCAATAGGCATTTTTTTCGTGGTTTTTTAGATGGAGATGGATGGATATCAAAAAGTGGAAAACGATGGATGACAGGAATATGTAGTGGGTCTAAGGCGGTTGTTGATGCTTTTGTCCGGTTCAACGGAGTTCCCAAAAAAGTGACTAAGCGGAAAAGTCATGCTTGGCAAGTGACTTATGAAGGAAAAATGGCAAGAAGAATCTTGACAAATCTTTACAGTGATGCTATAATAGTATTGGATAGAAAGTTGTTTTTGTATAAGGAGATGGTACAATTTGGTTCATAGGAGATGTACACGGAGAATGGCGAACCTACCGATGGATGATCAACAAAATGTGCGTCGGCAAGAATCGTCCCGAAGAATCCCATCACTGGTTTGATGGGATGTCTCCTATGCTGGAATCACAGGCAAACCTCCAGCACAGTATCGGTCTAGACGAATCTTTTCAGATTGGTGACTGGGGAATCTTCGATGAAGAAGACTTGGCCGATTCACCCGGAGATGAGAACCACAGATTCATACGTGGCAATCATGATAACCCTGCTATTATAAAGAAGCATTCAGCTTGTCTGGGTGACTTTGGATTCATAGGCGACATGGATTTATTTTTCGCGGCAGGTGGATTCTCTGTTGACAGACAGCGAAGGATAGCACATGTAGACTGGTGGCCCGATGAGGAGCTTTCAGCAGGACAGTGGTGGAAAGCCCATGAACTGTACCAAAAGCATAAACCTAAAATAATGGTGTCACACGAGTGTCCCAATATCGCCAAAGCCCCAGCATTGGCCGCCTGTGGAAGAAACATTAATACAGGCAAGGTTTACGTGTCTGGTACAGAAATGATGCTTCAGCAGATGTACGATGAGCACCAGCCGGAGCTTTGGATATTCGGTCATTACCACTACAAGCTCGACACAGTCATTGGAAAAACACGTTTTATTTGTTGTGGTTCTCTGAACATTGATGAGACAAATAATTGCCTTTTTGAGGTACCCGGCTTGACGTGGCCAAAGAAGATGCATATCATACGGTGAGATCATGAAACCGGGTCCTAGGACCCTCAGCCGGAGATGACATATGAACCAGCGAACAGACGACTATATTTATGGACTTGACCACGGGCATGGCGTGCCAGCAGTGGAAGAACTAGTATCGATCAACCATCCGGAGGAGAGACGACGATATCCCATTAAGATTGCTGGGATGATCAAAAACCAGATTAATAATGCCAAAGGCAACGTTAATCGTGCAGAGCGTGAACTCGAAGACGCACGTCAATATCTGGCCAATTCGAAAGCCCAGTTGGTCCAAGAAGAGAAAGCATTAAAATTGCTACGTGCTGAAGCAGATCGGTTTGCGGACTTCCTTCCGAGCACATCAAAGGTTGTACAGGGGGCTCGTGAAGATCATGCTGAGCTTACCGACAAAGAAGAGAAGAAACAGGCCGCCATTGCAGCAGAAAAAGCACGGGAAGAATCTTGAATTTCTGGGTCTTGAGGATATAATAAGACATGAAAGATGATCCACAAGAAAGATTCTTTGACGACTTCGAGAAAGAATTTGGCGTAAGGCCAAGAGGCAGTGCTCCACGATTCTACGAAGTAAGGGGTCACAATTACCGCCTTTTGGATGTTGATATCTGCTTGGGAAGAAAAAACAGAGAAAATCTGGAAGGAATTTGATCATGCACGTACTAACCCAACTAACTGAAATGCAGGAAGAAACCGTGAGCCGTGGCAGATTCACCGGGAGAATCACTCGCTTCAAGTTCTGCATCGCAGCAGATAAATATAACTGGATTCTTGCCCGCATTACATTCGATGAGAAGGGCGAGCAGTCTAATGAACAGGGCTTGAAGTTCTACTGTAATTTACGGGGATTCTTCCGGTGTCTCTTGGATAATGCAAAGGAGGAAGGTCTTGCAGAAGATATGTGGACCCCAAAAGATGTTTTTAATAACATTAACTCTGCTCTAGCGAAACGAACCGGCAAACCTCTATTCGATCCCGAAAGTCAAATTGACACGGCGAATCTTGAGGAAGCTGGTTCGGGATTGACACAGCATTACGGCGTTAACTTCTGTAGTGCTGTGGACAATCCCGCCGAAGGCGGTCTGACAAAAAGGTTGTTCAAATGAAACGTGAAGATATGACTTTTGACGAACTGGTTGAGGCTGCATCCTGCTCTGCAATTAGCAGGTTTATGACTGATGGCGGAAAGGGACTAAAAGCCGAAATGCACCTTTGGATGTGGCAGGCAATCGACTGGTCGAAAGAAATGGATAAACAAAAGAAGAAAAAGAAGAAAAAGAAGTAAGGGCCGGGAACCTGAGAGTCCAATTAACACACAAAACGTAATACCCGGCCCAATTTAATTCATGATCTCGGTCATCGTCCAATGATAGGACACTTCTCCTGATCGAGCCAAAACAGACCTCAATGCGGGGTCTGTTTTTTTTATTGGTATTGTGTAGTATATATTTTAAAAAAGTAGTGTTAAGGGGCAGCCCCCTTTTTATTATGTTATTCATGAAGAGCCCTTGACTTTCATGTAAGTCCTGATATAATATGTCACTATGAAACAAACATACCCCACAAACAGTATCGTGATCGTCAGAACCTATGAAAGCTGTCGAACAAAAACGGCAGCCATTATTTTGGGTTTTGACCCCAACAAGCAAACGACAACTCATGGTATTGATCCTTCAACAAACTGCTGGAGTAGATGGAGAATATCCGCCCCATATCGTGTGCAGGTTCTTTCTGGCAGGAATTTTAAGAAACGACGCAATATTCCAGAAGATTGGATCGAGGCACATATTGGAGATGTTGGCAAGGGCAATTGTATTTTTGAATTAATGGACCCTCATTATTTGTCACCAAAAGATTGGGACGATATGTGTATGGAAGCCATTAGTGCGTCTAAAAATGGTTGGAAGGTTTCCGTTGACGGAAAGAAAAAATATCTACACCTTTCAACTCTTGGCCGCTGGGAGACTGTACAAGTAATGGATAACGGCATGCAGCAGGAATATGAGTTATACTCAATCAACTGCAATCAGCGTACTGGCTTTAAGGCTAGAAAACCCAATGGCGTGGTAAAAGGTTTCAATATCGATAACCTCGTGATATAGGAGATAATCATGGCGAAGTATTTAGGTGAAACTGTTCTTGAGGATTTGACTGGTACTCCATATGAAAACTATGGTCCAAAAGAATGGGCCATGTATTGGATAAGCTGGGGTCAAATTGATGGTGCTCATCACAAGTTATGGGTGCTGGACCAAGTTGCTCGTGTCCTTAAGGGTACTCCGATAATTGTTAAACTCGCCAAATGGGAAGGTGGAGAAGAGAATTACCGCATTTATCCTGACGATCCATCACAGGAATACCTTGATTGGGTTAAAGAAATGAAAGGTGATTTTGACGAAGAAAATGGTCACTACGAATATGACTATGATATAGGAATCGCCCCATAAGGGGCGGCCCCCTCTTAATCCTGTTTTTTTACCTAAAAGACTTGAATTATCGGATGAAATTGCTATAATAAGTAGCGAACGAAAGCCCCTGAGTTATAGGAGAACTTATGAAACTCAAAACGCATCAAACTGTGATTGAAACTGGCAATAGTGAGACTGTCAAAAAGATTGGTAATTATTCGATTGATGACGCATCGAAGCCGATCATCTTTGATATTCTTCGTAATCGTATGTATGCCTCTGCCATCCGAGCCATCATGCAGGAAGTCTCCTGTAATGCCCGCGATGCGAACCGCGAAGCTGGCCGAGCAGACTTGCCTATCGAAATTAAACTGCCGAACCGACTTGACAATACGTTCTACATCCGAGACTTCGGTATCGGTATCACGCCTGAACGTATGGAAAACGTCTTTCTGAAATACGGTGGTTCGACCAAACGTGAAGATAACCACCAAACTGGTGGTTTTGGTTTGGGTGCTAAGACTCCCTTTGCATACAGCGATACCTTTTCCATCGTTACTATCACCGACAAAGCCGATGAAACCGGCAATGAAGATGATCGTGGTACACTTATCAAACGTCAGTATATCGCATTGATTGATGAATCCAAAACGGGTGAAATCAATCTCATGGATGAAGGTAAGCCTTCTGCTGACGAAAAACAGGGTACGACTATCGTTCTAAACTGCAAGCCGGGGGATGAAACCTCGTTCAGAACTTGGCTGGTCAACACCTGTAAGTATTGGCCGATCAAGCCAATCGTTCGGGGCGTGGATCAATTTGAATGGAAAGAATACAAGACTCTTTTCGATGGCAAGGGTTGGTATATCCTTGAACGAGAAAAGAGCGGTTGGAACTATGACAATGAATTTTGCAAGCCCGTTGCACTGGTCGATGGTATCCCATACGAAATCAAAACAGAATATGTTTTCGGTGGCGATGACATGGACGGGAACATGACTGACCTGTTCTCTTTCCCGATTCGACTGGTATTTGAAATCGGTGAAATCGAGTTGAATACTTCACGCGAGGATATTCAATATACGCAAGCAACTGTCAATCGTATTGAAATGCGTTTGCAGGGTGTCATGGATGAATTACAAACCCTTATGAAAAAGAAGATTGCCAAGTGCAAGAATCTTTGGGACGCTAATATCCAATGGCACAAACTGTCCGGTATGCAGAACAGCATCCTTTCCGAATGTGAATGGAAAGGTATTACTGTAAAGCGAAAGAACGTCAACGTATGCCGTACATACAACGGTATCACAATGAAGCGTTTTGAACGTCAAACTGGATCGCCAAAGATGCGAACGGCTCACGGTTGGGATTACATGAACGAAGATAGCATGTTGGTTGTGGATGATACTGGTTGCAAACAGCCTAGTAAACTCCGTATCACCACCCTGCTGAAAGACAATCCCAAAGTGAACATGATTTACGCTATCACTGTCACCGATTGGGATAATGGAGCAGACAAGAAAGACAAGAATTATATGTCTGCTGAAAAGAACTGGAAGCAGATGAAGAAAGACCTTCACCTTAGCAAGATGGGAATGGTTAAGCTGTCTGAGGTCGAAAAGGCCAAGACTCCGAAACAGCCCAAGATCAAAGGTGCATCCGTTCCTGTCACCATTAAAAAGTATACGAATCATGGTCATAGTTACGGTTATGGTTCAATGTGGAGTGACACTAATCAAGGTGACATTAAGTTGTCAGACAAAGGCAGAGTATACGTTGTCCTTTATAATCGAACCGCATACTATCCTACGAAGTTTGATCTGAAAGACAAAAGCGGTAAAGAATGGTGGAACAACAATATCGGTACTGCCAAAGGACAACTAGGAGTTGATGTTTACGGTGTACCGATGCGATACGTCAAGAAACTTGGCAATGGATGGATTCCTTTGGAAGATAAACTCTCAACAGAGATTGCGAAACTATCCAGAGACAAGTCGTTCAAAGGGTTGGCCGATGAAATCGAATACACTGGATTTGCTATCTCAAGTCGATTGAACCAACTGTGGGAACGAATCAGGGCAAACTCTTTTCTCAAGATGCTGGATGACAAAGATGGTTTGATGTTCCGATATATTAGTCTATCTGAAAAAGTCACTACCATTGGCAAGAAACATCAGAAACTTGTCGCCCTACAAGATATTTTTGGTAGTAATGGAGATGATAACGATGACGATAATGATAAAGGCACTTCAAAACTGAAAACAATGTATGACGAACTTTTCAAACGATATCCATTGTCAGAACACTTGACAAGTTATCAGGTTCGCAACATTCCGAGCGAAGAACTGGCGTTCTACTTTAATGCAAAGGATCGTGAGCATAACGCCAAGAAAAAGTAACAGTTTGATGTCCCGCCCCGGCAACGTGCCGGGGCGGGGGCGGCCCCCTCTTATTTATATTATTTGTTCATTCCACTTGATTTTAAGCACCGAATGGATATAATACATCATGCTGAAAGAAACCGCCATTTTCAATGTAAAAGTTACAGAATTGCTTGACACAAAGGCTAATTCAGCATATAATACTCTTAGAAACCACAACTCATTATAGGAGACACAAAATGAGTCGCAATTACCTGAACCACATGCTTTCAAACAACAGTATTGTCATCGTTTTCACCGATGGCCTCCCGCTTGGCGTTGCTGCCGAGCATCCCCTTTACCGAAGTCTGCGAACTCTGGTAGACGAATCCCGTTTCGATGAGATTCCTGCCACCGCTTCCGAAGCTGACCGAATCAAGCTGCACAGTAACGGTATGTTTTATGTCCGTGATGGTGTCGTGTTGTTCAGCGATTCAGATGAAGAATTGCCCGTTACCCTGAGTGACCGGCTGATCCAGATTGCCGATGCAGGTGCAGACGTTAACGCTCTGGTTAACTTCTGGAATAACCTGAAACTGAACCCGACCGATGATTCTCGACAGGACTTGTACGAGTTTCTCGAAAAGAACGGTGTTCCCATTACCGAAGATGGTTGCTTCATCGCCTACAAGCGTGTTAAGGATGACTGGATGGATCATTATTCGGGTGAGAATGATAACAGCCCCGGTAATACGATCAAGATGGATCGTGATAAGGTTGACCCCAATCGTAACAATACCTGTTCGACAGGTCTACACGTTGCGGCTTACAAGTACGCTTCCGGTGGTCACGGTCTGTTCACCCACGGTCGCCTGTTGAAAGTCAAGGTCAACCCGCAAAACGTCGTGGCTGTACCGCCTGACTACAATCAGGAAAAGATGCGTGTTTGCGAATACGAAGTCATTGACGAGATTACCCGCGAGTATACAGGTGGCCCGGTCTATACCCAACAGCCCGAAAGCGAGTATGATTATGATGGCTACGATTATGATGACTACGATCCTGATATCTATGACGAAAGCGAATTGGATGATTACGAAGCAGAATTGGGCATGGATGATGCACTGGATGACCTGAATGTTCAACCTACACAGGTTGGTGACAAGATTACGCTGACTCCGAGTAAGGATAAGCGAGTTATCATCCCGAAGGCATTGACCACTGGACTTGGAGTGAATACTGGCGATTTCCTTGCAGTATTCAACTGTAGCGGCAAATGTGTTGTGGCCGGTACGACTGCTGAAAAGGCCAAGACCATCAAGACGTATCAGGTCGATCCTCACGGCAACATTCGTATCTCCAACAGTACGCTTGACAAGGTTGGTCTTGCCAACAAATCAAGCCTGACCGCTTGGATCGAAAATGTTGACAGTGAATTGCAGATTGTTCTCGCTGGTTGAGTGAAGTCGGAGAGTTGTGGAGCGAACGTCGGTGTCCTAGTGGCATCGGCGTTCTTTTATATACGCGAGGGGGCGGCCCCCTCTTTATTCCATTATTTATTTGACAAAGCACCGAATTGTGCTATAATAAGTCATGCTTGAAAAAACCTTCAAACGTGAAATGGAAGACAAGATTCACGCCCTAAGTCTTGACAGGGCAACAGAATACAGAGAATATTGGAAAACGATAACACCGAATGACCATATCTCTTATTACAAGAGATGGATGTTTGCTTTTCTCTCTATTCAATCACATTGGAAAGCTAATTCAAGGTCTTATCTTGATCTTATCAGTAGCGACTGGTCTGACCATCCTCCACTGTTTCAGCAGCAAGCCTTGCTGGCTATCTTGACTGAATCAGGCATTGGTCTGTACCACCAGAGAACCGAGGGCATCCTTGGGTTCCATGAACTTTTTTGGGCGAATCCAGAAAACTTCTACAAGAAAGATGATGAGTCTTGGGTAAAATTTAGGGAGCGATTGAGTGATAGCCTGAAGTGGATAGCAAGGGCCAAGACATCGTTTGCACTGGAGATGGGGTTTCCAGAGGATTGCCAAGTAGTGTGCTTAGACAGGCACATATTCAGGATGTATGGAATCGACAGAAACAACGGAAATAGAAAGAAGTATTGGGCAGTGGAAGATCACTTTGAGGGAGCGACAAGAGAGTTCGGAATCCCAGCACCGATTGCAAGACACATGATATGGGATGACTTACAGAAACAACCTAGCACCAAATACTGGTCTTACGTCTTTGAGGAGGCAGCATAATGTTAACCTTAATTTTTTATGAATGTGAACATGTAGGTGATTTGGAATACTATGAACCTGATATCAATCTAAGTGGTGGAGAACTAGTCGAACATCAGTTTAACGAAGATGGTGAGTCTGCCATCGTAAAGATTAAAACTGATGATAACAATGGTTTTCTGGAGAAGTTCAGAGCAACCGAATCTTACGGCTTTTGTCATCTGTCGAATTAAAGGAGAAGAAGATGTATGTAGTAACAGGACAATCTATCTGTGTAGGATGTGGCGATGAGCCTGTAGTTAAGGAAGTTGATGCACCGAATGAAGCTGCTGCAAAAGGCATATTTAATTCTATGTTTCCGATGCACCGAATTGTACAAATTATAAGGAGATCAACATGAAGGTTAAAGACGCGATTAAACAGCTTGAAGAACTAGACCCAGAGGAAGATCTGCTTCTTGCGTACTGGCTGCATGATTGCTTTCCTGAACTTCCCGAAGAAGATTGGCCTTATCTTTCCAGTCATGCAGAGGCACAATTCGATTGGTCTAGCACTCACAATAATTTGGAATACTTCATGTTGACATCCTAACACCGAATTGATATAATACATTGGATTAGCAATCATTGTAGCTTTACATCTAACGCATTCATAGTGCAAGAGAGGTGGATCATGTGACTCTTAATACTAAGGGATAGCACCGAAATGCCATGAGGCCCAGATCGCAGGGCGGTTCATAACGACCTCTACACGAGCGAGGTGTGATTTCCGACGAACAGATTTCCCCGCTGTAAAGAAGGGAATTATAAACTTAGATTATATAGGCGTCCAGCGTGGGGCGTAACGAACAGAAATACCACAAGAAAAGATCACAGAAATGTGATCTTTTTATTTGATATTTGAATATTACTGTATATAATACACAGTAACAAACCACAACCCACTCAGGAGATTCACAATGGAAGAATCAACAGAAGATCGCAGAAAAACTGCCACACGAATGTTGTCAAAACATGACCCATGCGAAAAGGCGATTCGTAACCAGTATATTCTTATCAACGCACCTCAAATTGCTGCTGGCACGTTCGACATGCATGATGTTAACTGTTCTGATTATATCTCAAAGAATGCAGTTGAGATCGCTGGCATGATCTTTGATAAGGTTCACGGCATCAAAGACCCTAACGACCGAACGATGGATTACGGCCCAACACGATAAGGAGAGCTATGCTTCATACCAAACTTTATAAACTATGTTCTGACGGTAAGAATGTCCAGTTCTGGGAGATTCATACCAATATTGATGAATACCATACCGAAACCGGCAAGGTTGATGGTAAGCGTATTGTAGGTAAGCCTACTGCCTGTCCACCGAAAGTCAACAGGACTCAATTTGAGCAGCTTGAGTTACAGGTGAGCCGAAAGGTTGCCGACAAACTCAACAGCAAATACGTCCGAGACATCAAGGACGTTAACAAAGCTGATGGTGGACTCCCCGCCTACTCAGCCATGCTTGCCAAACCCATTGATAAACATGAAAAGAAAGTTTCCTATCCCGCAATGATTCAGCCCAAGCTGGACGGTGTGCGATGCCTGTCCGTAGCCGATGGTTTTTATTCGCGGAATAGAAAGCCTTTCTCCAGTTGCTCCCACGTTTGGGAAGAACTGGTAGACTTCTTCAAGAAAAACCCTGATGCCCGCATTGATGGCGAGTTCTACGCTCATGCTTGGCGTGATGAGTTTGAGAAGATCGTATCGGCTGTTCGTAAGACTGCCGAAAAGGCAACAGCAGATGATATAAAAAGACAAAAGAAAGTCAAGTATCATGTGTACGATGCACCGATCATTGGCGACCTGAAAGAAGCTGATGCTTTCCGTGACCGTTATGCGATCCTGAAAGAAACTTTTGCAGACTACAAGAATATCGTAGTCGTAGAAACCCATATAATTAAAGATGCTGCTGAGATCAAGAAGTGGCACGATCATTGGGTTGGCAAAGGCTTTGAGGGTGCAATCGTTCGCAATATGTATACAGCCTATCAAGGTAAGCGAACGTCCGATCTTCTGAAAGTCAAAGAGTTTATGGATGAAGAATACGAGATTACCGGCGTAAAAGAAGGCAAGGGTATGCTCGTAGGTCATGCCGCTACTTTCAACTGTGTAATGTCTAATGGTACTACGTTTGATGCCAAACTCGATGGCAGCCATGACCGGCTAAAATGGATTTTTAAGAATCCAAGTTCGGTCATTGGCAAGATGGCAACCGTGAGATTCTTTTCATTCACAAATAGAGGAGTGCCTCGCTTCCCAGTTGCTAAGGCCGTAAGAGGTCTAAAAGACCGATCTGACTGGGTTTAAGTCTTTTCTAAGTATCTTCCGATACAATAGTGTCAACTGTTGGTATGGAGGATATACAGATGCCACGTAAAATAAACGAAATAGGAAACAGATACGGCCAACTTATAGTAATCAAGGAAGCTAAATCAAAGGTTAAAAATGTAGTTTTCTGGACTTGTCAGTGTGAATGCGGTAATAAAACGAATGTGAGAGCAGCAGAATTAAGAAGAGGACATACAACATCTTGTGGTTGCCAAAAATATTCTGGAATAGCTAAGGTGGGTGACAGAAACCATAAATGGACTGGTTATAAAGGGATACACGGATCACACTGGAAAAGATGCAGGGCACATGCTGAGAAAAAAGATAGAGAATTTTCTATTACTATCCAAGAAGCATGGAACCTTTTCAAAAAGCAAAAAGAAAAATGTGCTTTATCTGGCCAAAAGCTAATTTTTGGCAAAAGATTTAATAAAGATGAAACTACGGCATCTCTTGATAGGATAGATAGTTCCAAAGGTTATACAGTAAAAAATTGTCAGTGGGTACACAAATATGTAAACTACGCCAAAAAAGACAAATCAGTAGAAGAATTTGTTGCCATGTGTAAAATGGTAGCGAAATCTACTTGAAAGATCGTTCTGATTGGGTATAATACACCATCGAAAGGAATATGAATGAGCATAACATGCACAAATTGTCATCAAACTCAAGACGAGTCGGCATTCGTTAAAAATGTAGTAAGCGAACAGCGGGAATGTCCTATATGCGGATATGAAGGAACAGACCGACAAGAAGAATGGAATCGTAAATGGCAATCCGTAATAATATGTGAAGAAAATGAAGATTGTATTTGTGATGTTTGTGGTGATGAGTTTGAGCTTGATGATAATGTGTTTTATCAAGAAGAAACGGGTTTTCTTGTCTGTACGGAAACATGCCGGGACTATGGCCGTTTCATGAACGCAGAAGATGCCTTTGAAATCGTTATGGATTTGGCACAACAGAATATGCTTAATCCAAGCAAGATTGATCGTGAACTTAAAAACGAAGCCAGAAAGCAACAGTTGGCTATGAGTGTTGTTCATGATTTTCTTGTGAATAATGTTTACGATTGATTTGAAATCACTAGGCAACAGCCTATAATACTTCAGAACCAGTGAGCGTCACTGGTTAAAACAGAAACCGTATCAACAGGAGAACAAACATGCACTTTTTGGTACGAAACATTCAGTGGGGACAGCGAGGAAGTGTGATCCGACAGGATCAAGACCTTCCTTCTAATTTCTTGGTACTCAATGCACAGAGCAAGATTGAGGCTACCAGCACTTCACAGGTTCACTTTGACGCCGAAATCGTTGAAGCCGAAGTTAACCTTATCACCGACCCTTACAAGGTTAGTGCTGATGCCACCGTCCGAAACGGTTAAGGAACAACTTGAAAAAATGCTTTAGCCTCGTTCGATCCAAATTAGAGATCAGCTTGGACTAAGCATGACAGGCCCCGCAAGGGGCCTGTTTTATTTCTATAACATGTTTGTGGTGGGGCGGCCCCGTCTGGGGCCATCCTCCACATAGACAAATAAGAAGAATCCTAGTTATTTGTCCAAAAAGACCCATTGTAAACCTAAATGTTAAAATAGGTAATTTACTAACACTCCATTATTTTCGGCAGATTAACTATTTTTCCTTTGGGGTTGACAAGATTTCTATGATTTGCTATAATATCTAGGACGCAGCACTAAATGAAGCACCGAATTATGATTTTATTAGATAACTTTTCTCTGAGAAAGACACACAAGCCGGGGTTCAAACTTACCGGATACACTTACGGGCACAAAACCTTTACTGATGGATCATGGGTAATCATTTCAAATCCTGCCAAGTTTAACAGAAACACAAGAATAGTAACTACTCGCTCTGGCTCAGAATATAGGCTGGGAAAGATCAGTCAGAATTATGCCACAGCATATGAGGGGGCAGAGAATAGATTGTTCTCTGCTTTAGAAAAGAAACTGAGGTTAGTATGATAGGACAGTTATATTTAATTAAGGGAGAAGAAGTCCTCGCATCTTTAGGACAGTCAGACGTAGTGCGTTTATGTTGTAGCACCAAAAAGGGTAGCACTGTTTTGGTGGAAGACCCTGATGGTTTTAACTTACGAGAGGTAGCACTGAAAAGCCTAGCACCGATTTCAAAATCTGAGGCAAAAGGCAAAGGTCACCTTAAAACAAGGGACCAGTTAGACAGGGATTGGGAGTCATCTCGACACAGAAGAAAGTGGTAATTTTTAGCACAATTCTTCTATTTTGACTTGACAAACAAGCGGGTAATGCATATAATACATCGTTCATACAAAGGAGATAAAAAGTATGTGGCGTATTCCCGTAGAAATAACATATCGTAACGAAGGTAATGGTGAGGTCAAGACTCGTAAAGTGGTACAGTTCCCAGAGGGCTCAGAGCAGTTCGATACAGGCAACACCTGTATTACTGGTTTTGATGCGACTGCCGACAACGGCAAGGGTGGCACTCGACGCTTCAAAAACGAGAACATTATCAATATGCGTTCGTGTGCTTTTCCAGTGAAGATTCCGAAGGAACAACAGAAGTATTTTTAAGGAGTCCTGTTATGCCGGGAATTGCTGTCCCCAAGGAACGGCTAGAGGATTTGGCTGAAAGCCAGCATCCTGCTGATGTACAATTCGTAGAAACCATAAGAGCCAGTATCATTGATCTGGCTCTTTATCTTAAGCAGACTGATCCTAACCTTATGCCAGAGTCAATGGATAAGATTATTGATTTTGCTACATCTGCTTGGAATGATGGCTTTCTTCAATTTGTTCCAGAGAGTGAAGAGGGTAATAGCTGGTTTATTCCTGTGTGGTTCGATGATATCGAGCAATTGTATGAAATTGGTGGTGACGACCGAGAAATTGGTGAAGAAAAGACCCTCATTGACTTGAATCCTGAAGGTAAAGCGGTAGAATACACTGAACCTATTGAAGAGGACGATAATAATGATGAGGACTATTTCATTGGATACCACCCCAACTGATAAATACATGTGGCTTCGAATAGCATTCTGTGTGATTGTATGGATTATACTGGCGTTTGTGATGTTCGGATGCTCATGTAATCAATCTACCCGTGATAAGTATGATACTTATGACCTGCCAAAGATGCCTAAGCTTGGCGGATATACACATGAAAGGACCTCATATGTTCAAAGGCATAATCGTTCAACACAAAGCCACTGGTAAGATATGGATACAACCATCGGGCCCGGTAGGCAATCCTAAGTGGACTGATATACTGGTGCATAGTGGATACAATGCTGTTACTACTTCTCCAGTAAAATGGGAAATTGGTGGTAACTACTGGAAAAGCGAGAAAGAGATTCATGATGAAGGCTGGCTGCCTATGATCTTCGCTGCAAACAATGGTCATAAAAGAGAGATTTATAAAGTAATCCGCTCACAGTTTCGGGACCGGAGAGAAAAAGACCAGCGAAAATTTCGCTGGTGGAACTCTCGCAACGGTGGACATCATACCCTCGCATTGTTGGACGACAGGGAAATCTGGGCTTTTATCGATGAACTTGAATTTGTCGAAATAAACTTCATCCCGGATAATACCAAGCCCGTGGATTTCTTTGCCGAATGTGCTCCTAAAAAGATATCTAAATTCTAATGGCTAAAGTCAAGACAAAACTCAGAATCACCAAGCCCGGTGACAGTCTAAAAACACAAAAGTATATTACTGTTTACAGACATCGCAGGGGCAAGGACATTGCAGAGGGTTTCTTCGCAGTCGGCTCAATGCTCAATCGAGTGAAGCGACTTAAGAAACCCTTTGTTCAATGGCATGTAACCAATGATTTAGAAAGTGCTGTTTCCTATGCGATTCGCCATAAGGCTGCATGGGGTATACCTTTGCTGAAAATTGAAAAAGAATTATTGCCTGACCTTGAAAAGTCTGATAATTGGGATATCATACAGCAACACTTGAAGGAAAATTGACATGGGTTGGTTTTTGGCGTTTTTATTGGTTGCATTTTTGGTTACCCTGCTTATTAGTGCAGCGGTATCGAATTGTGTAGAAAGGAACGAAAAATGTTAGTTTTACTTTGGATTGTGTTTAGTATGCTTGCTGTAATTGCCCTTGCAGGGTTTGTCATATTTTTGAATGGACTCACCCTTGATGACGGCGGAATCCAGATTGCCGGGACTATCCTATGTGTGTTATTCGGGACATTTTCCTTGATTATAGGGATAAATAATGTCCAAAGACACAGTATAGATGTCGAAATCAGAGAATCACAAATAACCGAGGTGAACACGGAACGTGTGAGGGAAAATAATCCGAGCAGAGTTTGAAAAACTAGATGCAAAGGAAATCATTGATGCTAGACAAAAGTGAAAAAGAAAAACTCTCATACGCCTATCGAGTATTACATGCTGGACTTGACACGAAACCCACAAGCCTTGGTATGGATATTTCTCTTGCACTGATTGGGGTGCTAGCAGGTGAGGAAATCAGACCAGAAGAAAAAGAATTACTTGACCAGCATGAACACATGTTTTAAGGAATTGACTAATGGCATATCTAATTGACGAAAATGAAGATCGGTATTGGGTGGATGAAAGCCCTGATCCCACAGTAAATAAATTACCCTTTGGGAAAACAATCGGTTGCACTGGTTGATGAAGAACAGGGCGGAATCATTGCGTGGTTTGGTGGAAATAAACCACAACACATGGCTTACACTGTTTTGGAAATGCTACAGGATTTATAGTAGGGGCGGCCCCCTTAAAAACATATTATTTTACTTGACACCGCGAAAAATACTGATATAATAGGGCATCGAAAGGACAAATGATGCTTGTACATAAAATTACAATTGGATTCGTTGATCAAACCTTTAACACTGCAACCGGAAAATACACTGGTCAAGAATTCATAGCGGGTGAGGTTGAATACGAAGGGGATGAACAAAACGACTATGGTGAGTACGTTAATGATAATGGAGAAGTCATTGACGACGTTCAAAACGAAATGCCAACTCCTGAACCATATCTACCGTTTGAAATGGTACAACCAAATGATTGATCCAAAGAAAATCACCGACTTTCATCGCACCGAATACGAACTACAAGAGTTTCTCTTGTTTTGTATCTTCGTTGCAGGCAAGACAGCAAAAATCATCGCACCGAAACTGGATGGTTTCCTTGAGGATAAAACTCAACTTCCTTTTGACTATTTAGAGTCAATGGGTCACGAAGGGTTCAAGGCACATCTTCGTAAACATAAGATCGGCAAGTATGGTCTACTTGATAGTGGACTATGGGCACTTGTCAGATTCAAGCCAGACCTTAGAAACATGTCTTTCAACAGTCTGGAATCTTATCTTGGCATTGGTCCTAAAACAAGTCGCTTCTTCGTGCTGCATTCTCGTCCGGGAATTAAAACTGTTGTGCTCGATACTCATATTCTCAAAGACGTTCGTAAGCGTGGTATCAATGCTCCCGTGTCAACCCCACAGGGCAGGAAATACGAAGATATTTCAAGACAATACGTGAGATTTCTTGAGGCAGACGGTGTTACTGACTTCGCAGAGTTCGACCTTAACAAATGGAAAGAGTACGCAAAATGAGAATCAAGATTGGTTAACTTCTCTAGCCGACTCATTCAAGACAAAAAAGTAGCGAAGGTGACTAACCTCCTCCCGAAGGGTCAAGGGTCCACGAAAGTGTGACCCTTCGGGGCGGCCCCCTTTTATTTATATTATTTTCCTAAGTCACTTGACACACATGATTAACCTGATATAATACGGCAGTGTTAAGCAAGTTGCTCTCTTGGTCTAACGGTCAAGACGATGGGCCTTCAACCCGTAGACGGGAGTTCGATTCTCCCAGAGAGTATTGACTAACTATAACCCTTTTGAGGATTTGGAATGCCAATCACCCGCGAAATCGTTTACAAGACTTCTGATGGACGAACACACAGCGATAAGGCCACAGCCGAAGCTATTCAGAAAGAGATTGACTGCCGCGATGAAATTATGGAACTGTATGAAAGTGCTCTTGGAGTGGGGCAATCAACGAAAAGTCTCAATTTTCAGGGCGGGATTATGATGCTGATTGGAGAAAACCCCGTAGGACTACGCGACATTCTCAGTAAGCATATCAGACGTATGCCGAAAAATCAACCCGTTCTCAAGGGTTGACAAATCCAAACCGTTCGCTATAATAAGTAAAGAAAGGCGATCACATGGACTTTTACGACGGATTTGAACCCGAACAAGAACCAGATGAATATGCTTGGCTTGATGAAGAACAGCCGAGTGGGTGGGAATTGGCTGAATTTTGCGACATCGTTCGCATGACCGATCAGGAGAATGAGGCACTCCCAAAAAATATGCAACAGCCCGTTCCAGAAGAAGTCAATAACGCTCTGATTGCAAAAGCTATCAAAGATATGAGGGATAATGGAGTATCAGACATTACTCCCGATATGATCTCTGCGTATGTTGATAGACTGGTGGGAGAAAGAAGTCTTGAAGTTGCAGTCAAGGATGGTTTGCGAGATGTTTTCTTTAATGAGGAATCAGACGGTCATATCAGGGTAGAATATCTCCCCGCAAAAATATACACCGGACAGGGCAAATACGAGCAAGAATACTTTGCTTCTGTGGAGAGAAACAAGCATGCATAAAGTGACTCACAAAGGCACAGATTACGAATTTGAATCATTCGACTACGACGAAGACAATCTTGGCAAGATTAACCTTGAAGACAAAGATGGTGATTCAGAGGGAATCTGGGTAATCTTACATCCTGATTATAAAGAGAAGTATAATAATGAAGAGTCTTGTGATGAACCCGTTATCTGCTTCTTGGCCAATCAGTCCCTTTCTGGTCTACCTTGGGGTGCTGTAGTTGTTGCCGAAACACAGGGCGATTGTAGGCCACTTGGCAAAATCAAAGACCTCAGTGGCAATGTAGTCTTGATGGGTCAATCAGATTAATTAATATATTTACGACGGGGCGGCCCCGTCCGCCCTAAGTCCTTATTGCACAACGAGTTAAAATCTTATCTTTTTTCAAAAAAAACTGGCCAAAGGGCTTGATTTTTCCGATATTAAGTGTATAATAAGAGCGTATCAAACGAATCTTTTTCAGAGGAATTAGCATGACTCAAACCACAACCGTTTTCACTGGCAAATCAAGCAAGGACAAAGGATTCAGCAATCATTTTTCTTATGATGATTTCAGCAATCCCGACCTTTTCAAACAGCGTGTAACGCTGCCGAATGAGTATATGAGCCGGGTCAATTCGTTCATGGTTGCCGGTGATGATAAGCAACTCTACAAGGTTAAGGGTAAGCCCTACAATCTGTCTGCCGATCAGGAAAGAATCCTGTTCACACAATTCAACTACGCTAAAAAGCGAATGATCGAAGCAGAGACACAAGAACAGTTTGATAAGTGGGAGCGTATCGCTATGTCGTTGCGTGATACCATTTTCAACGCTAACGTGTTTCTGGCCCCTTCTGTAATGAAAACGATCAATGGATGGCAGGTCGAAGCACAAGACCTTTGTAGCGAAGGACTTATGGGCGTGATGCGAGCAATCCACGGTTTCGACGTTGACCGTGGAATGAAATTCAGCACTTACGCTTTCCGAGCGATCAAGCAGTCCATGTTGCGGCATATTATCGGTAAACAAAACCGTACCGCAAAAGTCAACCAATACAACGGCGAAATGATCCATCAGGATCAAATTGTGCAGGATGACAAAGACACCTGCAAAAGCGAGGTCATGCAACAGTTGCAGCTTGCAATCAACGGCGGCGTTTTGGATAAACGTGAAGCACAGATTTTCAACCTTCGATTTCCAACAAACGGCGATAAACCCTTGACGTTGCGAGCGTTAGGGAAGGTGGTCAACCTTACAGCCGAGCGAGTTCGTCAGATTCAGGACGAAGCACGCGACAAATTGCGTATGCACATGGCAGAAAATGACCTTGACTAAATCATGCTAAACCCCCGCCACGGCTGGACTTACAGCCGTGGCGGGGCGGCCCCCTTGTTATCCTATTATTTTTGCGGTAAGGGTTGACATTTTTCAATAAGTCGGTATAATAAGACACTATGGGATTCAACTCAACAATCGTAATCTTGAATGATCGTCTGCATGATATTGCTGCTACTCCAGATTTTGGTAAGCAATTAGAAACGGCAATATTAACTCATGGCTATCCGCAGCGAGTATGTACGCGAGTTGTAGGCACAGAAGTTGTTACAGTTGACCATGCTGATACTACCAATGTCATTGCTGTTGGTGGAAATTGTGCATCTGTATTATCAAAGAATTTCAATGGTGGCAATCATCATAGTGACAAAGCAAAACTTGACTTGCTCAAATATTGGGCAAGCGAAATGGGCTATACGCTCAGAAAGAAAAAATAATGGGTTCTTATCGCATACTTCCCGGTGACGCTACCAAGCCTCAAATTCTCGATAATGCCAAAGGGATTATGATCCCCCATGTTTGTAATAACATTGGGGGTTGGGGTTCTGGTTTCGTTCTTGCTATCAATGAGGCTTTTGGAAACAAGGCAATGAATGCCTATCGACGTTGGCATAGCAACGGTAACTTCGATATGGATTTGCGTGCAGACGATGACTTTGGTTATTCTGATACTGCATTCGTTCTTGGCTCTGTTCAGTATGTGAGAATAGATAAGCCGAAATATCTGGGAAGACCAGTTACCATTGCCAACATGATTGGTCAGCACAAAACTATTCCGCATGAAGCAAAACCGATCCGCTACGCTGCATTGGCAACGGCTATGGATGAAGTTGGTATTACTTCTCATGCCAACAACAGCAACTATGAGATTCATGCTCCGATGTTCGGTTCCGGTTTGGCTGGTGGAAATTGGGAAATAATAAAATCACTAATCCATGAAATTTGGGTTGACAAATACGATTTAGACGTTACAATATACGAGTTCGAGCAATCGAAAGAATAGGGTATGCTCTCACAATCCGATGACCTTCCAGCCCTGAAGCGAGGTGTGAGCGTTGTCTTGCAAGCTTTAAGGTGAAGCATGGAGCTTTTAACTCCAGGAACAGGGTTCAATACCCTGGCAGGACATTATATCTCAAAAGAAACAAAAGAAGGATTTTTAGCTAAGATACATAATATATCTAGGAGGTATATTATGTGTAAAAGAAAATGTCGTAAATGCGAATCTGTGATTCCTATCTGGACTAGAATAGATGGAAAAAACAGAAATCTTCAGAACAGGAAATTTTGTTTGTCCTGTTCTCCATTTCGTGGTCATAATACAAAACCAGATGATCCTTTAAGACCATCTAAGAAAAGTGGTCCATATTCCAATTGGACAGAAGAAGCCAAGGAAAATAATAAACAAAACATATATAAAAGAGGATGGGAAAGAAAGGTAAAACTAGTTAAATTAGCTGGAGGCTGTTGCAAAAAATGTGGATACAATAAATCTATGAGAGCGTTAACATTTCATCATAGAGAACCTGATCAAAAAAAGTTTGGGTTAACTCAATCTCAGCTTTGGTCAAGAAAATGGTCTGAGATCATGAATGAATTTAACAAGTGTGACATATATTGTCAAAACTGCCATGCAGAAAAAGAAGATGAATTAAAGAAAAATGATCCTAATTATTGGAGAAATGTATTTGATTTTTGGGATGATGATTGATATAATTAACCAGTAGACCGAGGTTCGATTCCTCGTGGACTCATTATGGCTAATCAAAAACTAAATCCTGAACTTCCGTTGCTGAACCTGAAAGATATGGCTACTGAGGCTAATAAAATCCCTGACAATCCGTGGGAATATCCAAATGGTATTGAAGATGTTGTTGTTTTGGTTCTTGACAGGGCCAGTGTTAGCTTTGAGAGCCACGATAACATTAGTACAGCCTGTGATAATGTAAAGATCAAATCTGATCCCCGAGTTTTGGCAGTAGCATGTTTGCAGGGTGATGGGGAAATTTATAATTCAGCAAGACGCTGTAACGATTTTAACAGTCGTTTAAGAGAGAAAACTTTTCTTGCTTTTAAGGCATTGATCGGGAGCATGGGTATTTATCCATTCAAAAGAATTTGGGCTTTGACCACACCATTTTCTTGGCGTGGTGAAGATGATGTTGAACTTAAACCACAGGAGTTAAATGATGATTTTCAGCCAGTTGAAAGTGGGTAATCGTTTCATGCTTGATGATAAGCCAAGTGAGTGCATAATGCAAAAGGTGACGTTGAATCTTTTGTATTACGTTGGTGCAGAGGCTGTTAAGGTTGGAAATAACATTTTCCTGCCGGAATTTTTTGAGATCGAACCTGACACCGAAGTAATACGCAAAAAATAACATAATTACTGCGGGGCGGCCCCGCCCATTTATTAACACAAAAATAATAATACAAACACTGTCAAGGGTATTGACACAGCGGTGAAAGTTGTTATAATATGGGGATGAACCTGAAAGTGTTAAACAATTCTGCTGCCGACATCGAAGTCTACAACGGCGACCTTGATCGTGATATTTTGCTGGTCAAATTTGTCAAAACCGCTCTTTACATTATCGGTGGTTGGTCGAAACCTAGTAAAATGCCTAGTCCGGGCTATTCCATCCCCGCGTCTAAATGTCTTACTGGTGCAAAGTTAGCACTGATTAAAGGATCGGTATGCTTCGGTTGTTATGCTGCTGATACCGTTGAATGGATCAAACGTAGTGGCAAGAATCCGTATCTTGGGCGTTATAAAATGGATAATGTCAAGCAAGCATTGGAGAAAAGATTTAAGTCTCTGACCGATCCGTTATGGGTTCCGGCTCAAGTTTTCCTAATGCGGAAGCGTAAACTGACATATTTTCGATGGCACGATGCCGGTGATCTGCAAGGTGTCGCACATTTGCGTAACCTAGTGCTCATCGCTATCGCATGTCCAGACTGCAAGTTCTGGTTGCCAACACGCGAGTATAACATTGTTCGGAGTTACCTGAAACAATACGGTGCTTTTCCTGCAAACTTTCGAGCAAGGGCATCGGCTCATATGCACAATGAGGATGCACCGAAAGAATTTCCGTATCGTTCGGCTGTTGATACTGGTGAATATGATTATAATGCCAATCCGAAAGCGTTTAAGTGTGGTGCGTATAAACGTGGTGGCGAGTGTGGCAGGTGTCGAAAGTGCTGGTCGAAAGCACCGACTATTGTGTACCCTTTCCACTGAGCCCTTCCCACCACCTAAAAAGTGGCGGGGCCGCCCCGC
>Ga0209349_1000338_pt1 | contig 25650 bp, 24 predicted proteins | sample ETNvirnome_2_130_FD_184067 | JGI IMG/M metagenome (GOLD analysis project Ga0209349, IMG submission 184067) | Marine viral communities from the Pacific Ocean - ETNP_2_130 (SPAdes) (version 2) | ecosystem: Environmental > Aquatic > Marine > Oceanic | place: Pacific Ocean | collected 2013-06-22
CATTTTTACCATCAAACACCCACATTCCTATTTCATAAGGAGGATCATCTTCTTGAGTAATTTCATCCTCTTGGGCTTTATGAAATCTAACTGCTTGTACTGGTAATCGTCTACTTTCAGAAGAGGTATTAAGTAGAGGTACTTCATTTCTTAACCAATTAGCCTCTTCTTTAGTTAACTTCCTACCCCTAGCTCTCTGTTTACCTTTAAAAATATGTTTGTCAAATAGCTCTGCCATGTCTGGATTCCGTTCTCTGAATAGTTTTGTCTGTGAAACGTAAGCTGCATAACATTCTGCAAAGAATTCTTTAGGGTTGTTACTTTTGGAGTATTCAGATACAAATCCTCCTGCTTCGTTTGTAGCTTTTTCTTTTTCAAGTCCTGTGAAGTAAAGTTCATTAATTCTAGCATGTATCCATTTGGGTTGATTATAATGAACCTGATGTGCTAATTCATGTATAACGGTAAGTGACACATGTCTCCTAGTCGCCCAAGAAATTTTTGCTGTCTCCATCGCAGTATCCATGAATTTGGCTTCGTCTTCAGGAAGTTCTGTAGCGTTCTCAGGTAATCGTCCTGTATCCTTTAATCTCTGAAGCCTTTTTGCAATCAACTCGTCTCTTGCTTCTTTTGAATATTCAGTAGGATTTCTAGGAGGCATCTTAGCCATAAGACCATGCACTTCTATACGTCCTTTTTCAGGAAGAGGCTCACTGATTATAGTATCACCGGGTATATGACCTACCTGATCTGACCCTCCCCAGAGCCATTTATTATAACCAGCGTTTTTCAGTTTTCTATAATAGTCACTTTCCTTCTCAGTAACTCCCCTCATCTTCTCATCAATTTCTCCCCTAAGTTTAAAAAATAAGGCTCCATCGAATCCCCCAGCATCCGCTTTTGCTTCTAGTTCCTTTAACTCTTTTCTCAGTTCCTTACGCTCTTTTTCGGTTTGTTTATGGAACTCTTCATACTGGTCTAGCTGATCGTCACCATCCTGATACACAATTATGGGGGCTGGTTGTTTCGCCTTTTTAGGAGTTCCATCATCATTAACTTGACCAAAGGTACGTCCCCACCCCCAAAATGAATCGAACTCAGTAGGTTTATCGAACTTCCCATATCGTGATACTCCCTGAACTTCGTTCTCAGTCCATGCTCTACCCCCACCTAAAGTAAGTGATGATAGCAATCTAATATGATGCATGGGAATATTAATTCCGTCATTACCGGGATATCTACTACCAATAAAAGCCTCAAATATTTGCATAATACTGTCTGGCTTAATGTCGTGATGACCTTTACTACTATTCGGATTTTCAAATACCTGTTCAAGTCTGGTAGCTAGAACGTCAGCTTTACCATTAGTAACAATCTTGAGTTTAAGATTTGGCAGGTATCTGTCAAAGCCATTCTCATACCAAGATCTAAGATATGCTTCAGGACTTCTTCCATGCCAAAGAGTAGAGGGCTTCCCATCTCTTATAGCTTGCTCATACCTTTCCAATGCAAATTCTCTCTGTTCTGATGAATATGTTGAATCAAAGAATGTTTTCACAAGTAGATTCATCATTTCATATTCAGGAGTAGACGGATCATTGAGTTTTTCACGAAATTCTAGATAAGAATCTTGAAACTTCTGAACATTTTCTGCTATTGCTTTCTCTGACGCTTTGCTTAGTTCAGCCATCTTTTCTTTATATTCTTCTGATGATCTGTATCTAGCCCTCTTTCCTGCTTCCGTCTCTTCATATAAGCCAGTTTCCTTATTCCAAAAACCATATGGTTCAGCAGCATCAGTTTTGGCATCAGTTTCTTCTTGTTCCATCATATCTGGAGTACGAATCCAATACTTAGCCCCCCTCTTAGTACCCAACTCAGGAACTCCTTTAGGAGGTTTTTCCTGAGTAGAGTAAACAGCGTTGGGGGGCAGTTGTTCTTTTTGTACAAATTTATATAATTTAGTTACGGGAGTGTCAGTATCCTTTGCACCTTCTTTAAAAGGTTTGGCATTAGGAATCCACAGCCCCATCTCATTAATAGGATCACCTAATGGTATTGTATCTTCTTCATTTTCTTCTTTAAGTACGGCAACTTGTGATAGAGGTTTTGCTCGTTGTTCCTTATATTTCTCAAGTAGATCGCTCTCATTGTTTAACCAATAAGCCTCGTCATCAGTCAAGTCTCTACTCTCAGATATAGTCTCATTAAAAATATGTTCATCAAATAATTCTGCCATTGCTGGATGCCGTTCCCTGAATAATTTTGTCTCTGAAACATATGCAGCATAACTTTCAGAAAAGAATTCATGGGGACTCTTTTCCTTAGAATACTCAGATACAAATCCCATATCCTCATCAAGTCCTTTAAAATAGAGTTCATTAATTCTAGCCTGTATCCATTTAGGTTGATTGAAATGAACCTGATGTGCCAGTTCATGAACGACAGTAATAGCCCCTAAACGCCTATCAGTCCAATTTTCTGTTGTCTCAAACTCTTTTTTAAGTCGTTTTTTGAAAGGCTGACCCGCATATTTTCTTATAGGACCACTACCAGCACTAAAAATATTAATAGTTGAGGGAGTAGTTGGACCCTCTTTAATACGCTTTTGTGCTTCCTTTAGCTTCTCCCAATCGGCGTGTTCTGGTTTCTGCAATAACTCTACAAACCTTGTCATTCTCTCTACGTCTCCCACCATCCCACCCGCTGAAGCTTCACTCAGTTCCACACCAAAAGCATCTAGTTCTTTTATTTTATCGTCACTAAATCCTAAAGCTTTAACGGCTCTGGCATCTTCATATACAATTGTTGGCATTGCTCTCGATGGCGATGTTGCGAAACCTCCTAGGTATCGTCCATCTCTCGTTGCCTGCCCCCCACTTACAGTAATTGACGAGATCAGTCTAATATGATTTAGAGGGATTTTAATCCCATCATTATGTGGATATCTAGAACCATGTAAGGCTTCTAATATTTGCACAAGAGAGTCTGGATGAATATTATGATACGCCTGTCCAAAGGGGTTCTGCTCTTCTTCTTTAGTCGGCTCAAACCCACTATCCCATGTTGCTCCTCCCACATCTTCGCCACCAATTGGCACATGTGAAATTTTAAGTATTCCTGTGATATTGATACTGTTCGGTAAAGGATTGCCGTCCTCACCCATAGGCTTTGGATCATATCCTTGTTGATACCAATAATCAAAAAAAGCTCTAGGACTTCTCATGTATTCTTTCTCGTTATATTCACCAACACCATCTTTACGATCACGAAAGTTTTGTCTCATGGCTTCTCTCGTTTCTGATGAATAGTTTGAATCAACGAATATTTGCATAAGTTGATTCATAAACTCATACTCAGGGGAGGACGGATCATTAAGCTTCTTTCTAAAATCTTCATAATGATTTTTAAAGTCCTCAACACGTTGAGCTAGAAATTCCTGTGTTTCTTTACTTAGTCTCTGAATTCTTTCTTCTAATGTTTCAACCTCTGCTTGTTGTACAGTATCTTCTTCTTGCATACCCGGAGTACGAATCCAATAGTCTGCCCCCCTCTGAGTCTCCAACTCAGGAACTCCTTTAGGAGGTTTTTCCTGCGTAGAGTAAACAGCGTTGGGGGGCAGTTGTTCCTTTTGAATAAATTTATGTAATTTAGTTACAGGAGAATCTATTCCTCTGTCTTCTCCTGTCTTCCCCGACTGAATATTACCCCTATGTCCATGCCACCCTTTGTAGCTTTGGAGTCCGTCGTATTCTGGGGCGTCTGGGTCAAAGTTGCTGAATCTTCCGGTTCTTCCTTTCTCTTTACCAAATGTCCTTGCTCTTCTAGCCTTAATACCCTCTTGTTCCAAAGTTCCTGCAATTCCTTTAAACGCATTGTTAGTCACCACCCTTTCGATATAGTCTAGAAATTTCTCATGATTATCATTATATACGGATAAATTTAGGATGTCAATTCCCATACCATCTGGATGTGCTGCAAATGCCATATATCCGTCACTGTTATCATTAATAATTTTTCCTAACTCAATAAAGTTTGAAGCACTAACTTTGCGCTCAAACTTTAAAGTTATTGAAGGTTCAATAGATTCTCCCTTCTCATTAGGATCAGGCAGGGTACCAAATGGTGGGTTGTCCTCATCTCCATCATAAGCAGTATGTATAATAACTTGCTTTTGGTCAAAGTCCTTACCAGCAATATCTACAATAAGGTCTGTAAACTCATCATATCTATCTTGATCAATTGTACCTGTAATATAGAGACTTGGTTCATATTCATTCTGAAACATACCAAAGTTTCTACCCACAGAAACATCACCAAAGTTTTTCTCCTTCAGTAAGTTAGTTACATATTTCTGACCTTTTGCAGCTAAATCAATGAGATTCTTTTGAGCCTTCTCTTTATCAGCATCAGAAGAATTTTCATCTCCTAGTATCTTAATAGCTTCTGCTGATAACTTTCGATCCTCAAGTGTAAAGTGGTCAGTTACTCTTTGACCTTCTCCAGTTGCAGGGGATATACCCACCTGAAGTTTTTGACGCTCACGCCACCACGGAACTCCTCTAGGAGTAGATAAAATCTGTGCATCTTCAGGAGGATCAGTTTCACTTGAATAGTCCCAAACCTTGCCTTTACCGGCATACTCTGGTGAACCAACTTTAGGCGCAGGAGTTCCTAAACCCTGTTTAGCTAAATATTGGTCTATTAGATCAAAGACACTAAGTTGTAAATTAATAGTCTTGTTCGTCATCTAAAGGAATCACACCGTTATTTGAAGGTTTCGGAGGTTTCTGTTGAACCCTACTAAAGCGTGTTGGATCACCGAATGTAGCTTTACTAACATCAGTAATACCTGTAGGAGATAGTTGAGCAACATAATCTATTCCGCTTTGAGCAAACCACATCTGTGTCAGGTCTGGAGTCACTTCCTTAATAACAGGAGAACTGAATCCTTTTAGAAGCAGGGATTCTACCCATGTCTTAGAAAGGGAAAGTTCATTTTTATTTGTCCTAGCTTCTGCATATTCATCAATATCCCTTTCTTCATCAGGATGTTTATCATGCCAATCTGGTGTTACTCCACCGGTACGTCCTTTAAATTTTCTTTGTGATGGTGGTATGGTTTTCTGCATTGCCATAATTGGCTCACCACCACCGGCTTCTGGAGGCATTCCTCCACCCATTTCTACACCACCGCCACCCATTTCTCCTCCCATAGCTCCAGCCATAGCCTGTTGTTGTTCCATCATTTCTTGTTGCTGTTCTTGCTGTTCCATCTGTTGTTTCTGTTGAGCCAGACCCATAGCCTGCTGTTCTCCCTGCATTTGTGCAGTTGGAACTGCTTCACCTGAAACAATAAACTCTGCCTCATCTAAGGCAACATTCTGCTCCTTAAGCTTTACATCAAAGCCTAACTGAGCAAATTGTGAAACTATTTGAATTCTCTGTTGAGTCAAACTAATTCTGGTATTCTCAGCTTTTTCCTCTGGTTGAGGTAATTGAATTTCCCAATCAGTAACTCCAAAAGACCTTAATAATTGAGGAAATACTTTTTCATGAAATAGTCTTTGGTCTCCCTCAACAACACGACTCATGACAACTAACTGCTGAGTTTGAGTGGACAACCCACCAAAGGCTTCAGGTGCGCCTTGCCATGCTGGAGTAACTCCCCACATAGCTGCAACCCTTTCCCTTACTTCTTCTCTTACAGGAAGATAGTCCATCTCTTGTAAGCTATGGAATAACCTAACCATATCTACTCTACCTCTTTGGTTTCTAGCAGATACAGCTACCATTGGAATGTAGTTAGGATCAAGTCTTGTTTGTGCAGCAATATGTTCACGTTCTCTTCTCAATGATTCTGGATCATCGGTAGTAACCATTAACATACTCGCTGGCATTTTTCTCTCAAAGAAATATCTATAGAGATTTTTATCCATACCAACTAAGGTTAGTGCTTTTTCAAAGATTGTTAAAATAGGACTCCACCCATAAGTTTCTGATGGAGAAAATTTTGATAGGTGGATAATTTCAGAATCCATTAAATAGAGATGCTGACTGCGATGATAATACTTATACATAGCCGGAACTAATTCGGCATGACAATCATCCCCTTCACACATCCCCGGATTTTCCTGTAAACGTTCTCTGTGAATAGGGCAGAACCAATGAGCATTTTTCGGTAACCCAGCAGAATCCAAATCAAATTCTACTAGTGCAGGATTTAGTCTTCGGATTTCCTTTAGTCGAGAGGATATCTCCCCCTCTCCAATATCTTTATATTCCTTAGCCAGATAAAGAAATCCGTCATCTAAGGAGTTAACATCAAAGTGAAACTGTCTTAGAACTTCCTCCATAGACTGATCAAAAACATTACAGTCATCAATCCATTTCTGAAGTTTTTCTTTTTGCTCAGGATCAGGGTCTTCAACAGTTGGTATAAACTCAACACCCCTACGGAAAACCTCACCTGTAATATGACTTAGTGGACCCCTAATTTCTTCGACAGACATAGCAATAGTTTGTAAGTCTTGTACAAGCTGTTGCCTGTACGCCATTTGGTGTCTGACCCAAGTGTTTACTACATGGTCTAGACCTATAGTAGGAGCAGACCCTGTATCTCCAGTTGCCTTCATAATATCTAATAGACTAATCTGCTTATTGAGATCAGTCATTTGTTGAGTCATTTGAGGCACTTGAGGAAGATATTCAGATAGTCTCATAGTTTATTCGTCCTTGACAGTGGTCAATTTAGCCATGTCAGCCATTGCTGCCAGTTTCAAAATAGATTCCATTGCTTTTTCTTTTAGCTCATAATCTTCAGAATGAGAGGTTTCTCTCAAAATCTGTACTTTCTCTTCCTGCATTCTAGAAAGTTGTTGTCTCAAAGAATCAATTTCTTGATCCTGTTTAACTAATTCCTCCCCAAAAGCAGGGTCACCTGAAGAACCTCCAATAGTTGCATTGGCTAAAACGCCAAGTCTGCCAGCCTCTTTAATTAGAGCAATGAATTGCCCCTCAGAAAGAACAGTGACAGCGGTGCTATCATCAGGTATTTCATCATCTGCATTCAGTGATTTTAAATCTTCACTCCAAGTGTTTAGTATTCTCCACGTTCCTGTATCATCATTTAGTGCTACGTACTGTTGATCTAACCCTGATAACAAATTTCCTATGGGCATTTATTCCCCCTTTACATCGCTAAAGCTTTCTCATATTTCTTTGGATTGTGCCCTACAATTACTTGATCATTAATAATAATAGTAGGAGTTGCCATATACCCTGCCTCTGTAAACTCTTTTATAATACTAGTGTCATCTGAATCAACTTGTTTCTCAACATAAGATATTCCTTTATTATCAAACCATTTCTTAGCAGTCTGACATGGTACACACCAACTAGCCGAATAAATAATTACATCACTCATAAGCTCCTCCCTATTTATATTATACTCAATAATTTATATTAACTAGGCAATCAGGCAGGCACTCCAACCACAGGACTTGCAAGTCTCACAGCCAGATTCCATAACTACAAACGGATTATCACAACAAGCTTCTTCAGAGAGCATACTAAATGTCTGAGATTCATCAATATAATCTACAAAAGTGTCGGTTTCAGCATTGCCTTTTACCAAAACTTCCTTCTCTCTACTCCCAGCCCTATAAACTGTAATCCCTTTGCATCCGGTTTCCCAAGCTAATACATAGGCATTTTCAACATCTTCTATTGTGGCATCATTAGCAAAATTAATAGTTTTAGAAATACCTGAATCTACGTACTCTTGGAAAGCTGCTTGCATTAGTACATGATCTTCAGGAGATATTTCAGGAGCAGTAGCATAAACTTCCTTTACCCAATTAGGAACTTCAGTAGTTTGTAAAGAACCACCAGCAGCTAGATAATCCATTAGTTCCTCTGAATAAAAACCATAAATTCTAGCGTCTCGTTCAAAATACTTGTTTACATAACTAAGGGTCTGCCCCCCAAGAATATTCTGTTTCTTCCATGCCAAAGCAAATGTAGGTTCAATACCACTAGATGTATCTGCAATCATACTAATCGTTCCAGTAGGAGCTACAGTTAATCTACAATGATTTCGATATGCCTCAGTTATCTTATAGGTACTTTTATCCCACGCTGGAAATGTTCCCCTAATAACTCCTAATCTCAAGGATTCATCATCTGCCCACTCTTTAATTGACTGTGTAATTTTTCCACCAACTGTTCTAGCAAGCTCAGTATTATAAGGAATCTTTAATTGGATAAGCAGATCAGCAAATCCCATGACTCCAAGACCAATCTTACGAGTTGCCTTAGTCATATCTTCAATATCTTGAGTAGCGTAGTAATTTGCATCAATTACATTATCTAAAAATCTTGTAGAAATTCTGGTTACTTTTTCTAATCTATGCCAATTAATTTTATCTAACCAATCTTCAGAATCATTTTCAAGATAAAATTTAGCCAAGTTCATAGAACCAAGATTACAACTTTCGTTTCCAAGAAGTGGCTGTTCACCACAAGGATTGGTTGCTATCATTTCCCCATATTGTTCCACCACATGATTGTCTTTGTTTACCTGATCTAAGAAGATCATTCCCGGCTCCCCATTTCTCCAAGCCCCTTCGACAATTTTATTGAATACTTCTCTAGCATTTAAATAGCCAACAATCTCTTTTGTTTTGGGGTTAACTAAGGGATAGTCAGCGTCTTTTAATACATATGCCATCCAGCGTGAGGTAACGCCAACTGAAATATTGAAATTGTGTATTTCGCCTTCAATAGACTTACAGTCAATAAAATCAAGAATATCAGGATGGTCGATTGCCATGACCGCCATATTTGCACCATCTCTTTTTCCCCCTTGCGTTATCATTGATGACACTCTTGAAAGTGTTTTTAGAACCTCTATTGGTCCACAAGCAATTCCATGAGTAGTTTTTATCCCATCTCCACGAGGGCGGATTTTAGATAATGCAAATCCAGTACCCCCACCAAATTTTTGAACCATTGCAGCATCAGTAGCAGCTTTCATAATACCTTCCATAGAATCTTCTAAGGGAAGAACAAAACAAGCTGACAAGGTACCTTGAGCGGTACCAGCATTCATAAGAGTGGGAGAATTAGGGAGAAATTCTAGCTTACTAATAATGTCATAGAAATCATTCCGCACTAATTCTGCTTCAATAGGCAAAGTTAAATACGTAGATTCAATAGTAGCTACAGCAGTTGCAACTCTATTAAAAAGTCCTTCGCTATTTTCTATAACTTCACCCTCATTATTCTTAAGAAAATACCTATGCGCTAAAATTATCTCAGCTTGATCTGATAAGACCTTTCCATGTTCAGATACTACTGTTGGTTCAACCGTTATTGTCATGTAATCCACCTCTAAATTTTATTTTCTATACCCACAATATAAACAAAGCCCACGTTCAGCGACCCAAAAGGATGGACTACATACTTGTTCCTTGCACAAAGAATTAGGTGCAGACTCCATTCTCTCTTGAACATTAACTGGTTGCATTTGAAGTGTTTCTATTGGTGCATTTCCATTATAGTTTCCTAATCCTTTATCGTCAAGCTTTCCTTGCTTGCTTTCAGCAGTTTCATTTGGGCTAACAGCATTAAACCAATCAGTTACACTACCCAAATTTACAAACTTATAGGCGGTATCATGTACAGCTTGAAGAGCCATTGCAATTGAAAAGAAGGCATCCCCATGACCCATAGGAGTTTCGGGAGCCTTAAGTTCATTGCTAACAGATAAAATTTGTTGCTTTTGTCTTTCGTCTTTTATGAGACGTAATGTTTCACTATGAATAAATTTCTCAAAAATTTGAGCCATTGTGTTCTTAGATTTTCTAGTGAAGGTCATTGCTCTCCACCTAGTATCTAGACCACGATCCTCTAGCTCACCTCTTGTGTTATCTATATAACCAGCAGTAATATTAAAGTTTTCTGCAACTTCATTAAGATATTCAATCTGATCAGAATAACTCCAACCCTCTAAAAATGATTGATGTACCTGTTCTATATACTCACCACGTTTTCTAAACAATACTAAGTGAGATGGATGCCGTTTTTTACCAACATCAAAGCCACCAAAAATCTGATCCCCAATTTCTAAATCTGTAAATTCTTTGTGTGGGGAAGCAGACCTTAGCCAACTAACTTCACATTTTGTAATATCCTCTTCATCAAAATATGCTTCAGTACTAAAATGAGGAATTAACATAAACTCTGAAGCAAATGATTTAGGTCTAGCTGATTGCTGTTGTAGAAGCCATTCTTCACTATAAAGCTCCGGCATTAAAACTCTTCTATCTGGGGCAGGGTCTAGTGCTGGAAGGACTCTGGACTTAAACCGACTGTCCTCTTGAAGCTTTGCTAGTAGATCACCCGGCATCATAGGAGTTCCTAGAACAATTACCGGTACTCCTTTTAAAGGAATAAACAAACTTTCTGTCATAAAGTGATCTTCAACCTTTGTTATCTGACTGAGGTTCAATGGGTTCTCTGGATCACGTAGTACGTCATCCGCTATTAGTGCCCCATTAACATGCATACCTCGTTTAAATGAAAAAAGACCACCATGCATAATTTCCATAGGTTGATTATTTTTATAGAACCTTGCAGAAAAGTCAGCCTTTGGATTTCTATTAACTAACATATCTGAAAGAATTGGGTTCCTACCAATAACTTTATTTATCTCTGCAATATGATAACGAGCCATTCCATCAGAATAACTTAAATACAAAACCGACATATCTCTTGGAGCAGTTAACAATCTCCAGACAGAGAAAGCGTGTCCTAAAACAGTAGATTTAAAATGAAATCTTGGTAGAACTGCTACATAATTCATACCAGTTTCAACGCATTCTTGGATGTCATCTGCTATAACTCCCACATGCCATGTCTTGAAGTATTCTGGATTATCATATCCTTGTGACCAAATATTTTGTACAAAGTCTTTAAATCCACCCACCTGATACTTCTCTTGGGCAATTAGACCTTGCGATAAAAGTTGAAATGCACCATCAACTGTTATGACATCATCGTTTTTCATTATGTATCCTTCTGGTTTTGAACCAGAGTTTTCATTTTAGTGGCAATACGATTCAAAGAATCCTGATCTTTGATTTCCTCAACTAATATTCCCAAAACATCCTGAACAAACTGAAGATTAATTAGTCCAGTTAGTACGTCTCTTTGCCCCTTTATGCCAACATCAATGGCCCTAACTGCATCTAATGCCCTATCGAAATGAAGTCCATCTAATTCTCGATAGGCTCTTGTAGCTACATCACTGTACTGGTCTAACTGATTTCTTTGCATTCGGGCAAATCTTTGTCCATCAGACTCAACTAAATCTTGCTGTTTTTCTGTTCTGGAGACTGCTTGTTTCTCTGCCCATTGATACTGTTTAGCCCATGCATAAATTGTTGGGGTCTTTACCACTACCCCATCTTTAGAAACAATGTCAGCTATTTCTCTGGCACTCTTGTCCCCAGAAAGAAATAGCTCCATTGCTTCCAATTTTGTTGAATCTGGTATTATTTTTGGCATTTTTACCTATATATACTGTTAGAGTCTAATCCACCATAACCGGCATCAGATACGTGTTGGCTATCAATGTTTCCACCGAAAGGTGATCCGTCTGGTTGTAACAACTTAGTAAAATCAATATGTCCAGTTTTTGTTGTTGCTGCTACAAAACAAGAAGGAACCTTGACATCACTTTTAGAATTTGTAACTATCTGATAATTAATTGCAATTTCATCTCTTGTACAAATTCCTGACCAAATAGCTTCTTGCTCCGCTAGAGGTTCATAGACAGGATTCTTTAGAATTGTTCCTGATGTTCTCTGCAACCCTTGAACCTCTTGGTTGTATTTACAATGAAAGAACTTGCACCAAACCACAACTCCAAGAGCTTCTTTTACATCTTCTAGAGTTGGGAGTCCTTCTGGAAACTTATCCTCGTAATCCCTCTTTGGGCGTTCTCCTTTCCCATCCATAAAATAAAATTTCTTACTATTGCCACCGACTTTTTGTAAACCACCGCCTAATACCATACTAGAACCTCCTCTTGTTCCATAAAGCTATACAAGCTGCATCTGCATAATCTTGCTCAGGGAAGACATCTCCCCACTTCTCTACAGCGAATTTTTTAATATCATCCTTACTAGCGTTACCTTTCCCTAAAATAAACTTCTTCCATTGTCTGTTATCAATAAAGACTGTAGGTATCTTAGAAGTAACCAGAAACCCTAGAACTGCTCCAGCTACATTTGCTATAGCAATAGTAGATTTTGGGTTCTGAATAAAAATAGCTGCTTCTATTGCAGCCGAATCTATTATATTTATTTTACGCAATTCTTCAGAAAATTTTGTGAAAATCTCAGGGAATCTGTCCTCAAATTTCTTCTCTTTACTGCCCCACTTATAAAGTGAAATTAAATTCTCTTCCTCGTCAATAATAGCCCCGTGAACAGCAAAGCTGGAACAATCCAAACCTAGGTAGTTCATGATTGAGTTCCATATGTCCTTAATGCAACGATTCTAGAAACAGTATTATAGGCAGTTGTATAAGTATTTAGAAGACCACTGGTTTTCTTTAGTAGAGCCTGTTGCTCTATAAGGTCTCTTTTCAATTCTCTTAAGGACTCAAACTTATATAAAATCTCTCCACGTAACTCTTCTCTCGTGGGTTTCTTGCGACCCTCTTCTTCATATTCTTTAGCTACTTTAAATAAAGCTGTATTAAAACCTTCAGTAAAAGCAGCATCTAAAGCTCCAACAGTTGCTTCTATATCTGAAATCTTTGTCTCAAGATATCCTTTGTATCCACCATATAAAGTGAGGAAATCTTCTAGTTGTTTATTATCATAGTTTGTTAATTTAGAAAACTCTAGGTCAAGTCGCTCTGCTAAGTCTACAGTAAGATTAGGTAATCCTAATGCATCCATCTCTTTTTGCGCCCTGCCTAGAGCTTTCATAGGAGTCCATTTAGTAGGTCTAGTTTCCACAGTAATCTCCATCTACTATATAAGAAAGAATCTCTTTGACTTTAGAAGTAGAGAATCCATTTTCATCTATAACACCTGTTTCCATGTCTATCCATTCTATCTGATCCTGAAGTTTTGTCCACTTTTCAATTGCTAAAGGTAAAGTATCAATATTCAAACCCCCAGCAAATCCAAAGGGCTTAGGAAAGGTTTTCCATTCGTTAGTGAAAACTCCGGCACCATGAGAATTATCTAATAGTAAGACAACATTTGGAGCATCCACAGAAAGACCGATCCAAGTATTCAACTCATCTGCTTGAAAAATAAACTGTTTTTTAGAATAACCCTTTAAAATATCTGCTAATCTACGATCCAACAAGTGATAGGACAAACCATGAAAATTAAGCTGAATTCTTTGAAAAGCATCAAAAACTCCATGCCCTAAATAATCTCTAATAAACTCCAGATGATCTCCATTAGTTATAATGTCTTCAACCCAAGGCTCACAGAAATGAGCAGATAAATTAATGTCTGTACCTCTGGATAGGTCTACTAACTCCTTTACCCATTTATCAGATGGGAATCGACTAAACCCATAAGAAGGAAACAAAATCCCCCACTCTACAAAAGGGTAGTCGTGGGAGATTTTGATCAACTCATTAGGATCAGTTCTATCATCTGCTCCAGTAAAAGTTACTTTTTTTAGGTTCAATTTTATACAACCTCTCTTTCGTACCACTTAGAACCACCAACTAGCTTTGTGTTATTTGGGTTTTGCCAACCCTCGCCTCGTGTTCGTTCAAACTTTATTTCTCGTTGAAAACCTCTAAGGGCAAGAAATACCTTGCTATCCTTGTATATAAGTTTCGCATCTACTGTTATCTGTTGTTGGGCTTTTGCACTCCAGACATTGATCTCATGATCCCATCCAGAACTTAGCAGATGTACTCTATTGTTTTTGTTCAAACCAAAGAAGAATGATTCTTCTAAATCTCTGGTATCAATCCAGAACTTAGCAGAGGTAAGATCAGCCAAACTGAAAATATATTCAGAGAATGTAAGCTCACCGTTGAGTGTAAAGTGTTCCTTCTGATAAGCTATTATTTGAACCAACTTACGAACCCTGATACCTTCAGCCCAACTAACTTGCTTTTCTGATCCTTCTAGCTTTGCAAGTAGAAGTGGGTATTCAGCTATAACCTCTAGATCGTTCTTAGCACTATTCTCTTTGAAACAATCAAAACAATCTCGTGAAGCGTGAAACTCAACCTGTTTGGCAATTGCGCTTTCTCGTATTTTATTTATTTCTCGCTCAACTTCATGTCCGCATTTGTGAGTAATTGTCCTTGTAGTCATATTATTTGCTCCCTTCATATTAGCTATCTTAATATAATTATAACAGATAACTTAGAAGATGTCAAACCTCTACTTTTCTACATGAACAATAATATTCACCAGTACATACTTTGGGAGCTTCTTTCATACTTTGAATATTGTAACAACGAGTAAGTATAGCTTCCCATTGTGCAGGGTCTTTCTTCACAAAAAATGCTTTAGTCTTCTGATCATTTTTATTTTCGTAAAGAACTGTACCTATTTCATAATTAGCCATATTCAAATACATCTGTAGTTGCATCTGATGCTCTGGTTTAGGAGCCTGTAATTTTGAAAACCCTGACGTATTTATGGATTTTAGCTCAATCGGAATAATCCCCTTTTCTTTATGTGAAATAATAAAATCAATACGTCCAGAAATAACTGGATTATCTAAACGTACCGGAACTTCTCTACCAACTAAAAGTCCTAGATTTCTAAACCATCTCTCAACTCTTTCTTCTAAGGAATTTCCATGTTGAAATATTCTGTTTACGTGAGGTTCCAGCGGAGTCGCAATCATATACCCATGATAAATAAGCCATACAGACCTATCACAGGGATTGGAAAGAGTAGAGGGATGAAAAACCCCACTTCTAGGTGGGGTCATAACTCCAGTTAAATAATGATCTATTGTTTCTAATAACCACTGATCAGTGGGGGATGAAACAATAACATTTTTTACACTCTGCTTTTTTCTAATTTGTTTAATCCCTGCCATAACATCTCCCCTATTTCAGAATGTGTAAATGCAGTAATATGCAAAATATACTCTATTTCATCATACTCAGAAAGATTCAAATCTCTTTTCATATCTCTCTTTTTTAGATGACCATATTTTCCATCAGCCTCAATAACCATCTTTAATTCCGGGATATAGAAATCTACCGTATATGGAAAGAAACTGTGTTGTTCAGCATAACGAAAACCTAATGTCTCTAAATTTTCAGCAATTATTTTTTCTTGTTGGGTATAATCTTTAGGAGTTAAGTTCAACTTTTAGTTCCTCAAACAAACTAGCTTTTTCAAGAAAGAGCTTTTTCACACCGTTCATTCCCATGACCTTATGCTCTTGATATGAATACCAAGGTCCAGCCTGAGTAATTAACTTACGCTCTATACCTTCTCTAATAAAACTTTCGGTAACATCTATTCCACCATCTACTCTAAAAGGAACTATAGCAGACTTCCAGTTCTCACCACCGACTTTTGTCTTTCTAAGTCGTATTTCCATGTCAAAACCTACATTATCTTTTCCTTCTTTTATCCACCCATTTCTACGAACTTGAAGAAGAAAATGAGCAAAGAAGGCTTGAGCTAATCCTCCGGGCATATTATCTAGAGCAACTGGACCCATAGAAGCTCTAACCTGATTAATAGCAACAAAAGCACTACCATACTGTAAATTAGGTAACAATTTTGGTAGGGCTGAATTCACAAACCTAGCTTGCCAAGCTATCGGGTTATAAGAAAATTCTTCTTCTACTACGGCTGTAGGAACAAGTCCTGCAATACTATCAAGAACAATAACATCGACACCTTTTTGCATAAGAGTACGAACTATATCCAGAGCTTCTTCTCCATTAGTTGGTTGAGAAACTAAGATTTTACTGATATCAATTCCACACTTAGCATACCAATTGCCGTCCCAAGACAACTCAGTATCAATCCAAGCTGCTATTCCACCCTCTTTTTGAGCATTTACAACTATCTGACTAGCTAAATAACTCTTACCTACATTAGTTGGACCATAGATTAGTGTCATTCTTTTCTTTGGAATACCGCCCCCTGTTAATTGATCTAGAGCAGGAATATTAAAAGGTATCCGACTGTATCCAAATTTTTCACTATCTCCTAATTGGAGATTCAACTTATCATTTTTTAATAACTGTGAAATTGCTTCATCAGCGGTTGGTTTCATTAGTTAGCCTCATCCAACATGTTTTCAATTTTCTCATCAACCTGACTTCGGATTACCTTCCATACCTTCTCAGCAGCGTCTTTAGAGGTATCTAATTGCTCATCAATATCCAGATCAGTATCTATCTGATCTATTGACATATCTATCCTCCCATATTGATTTGTCGCTAAATCCCCAACCCTGAATGTAAAACCTAGATGCATACTTACTTTTGCCATGAACTAACTCCAATCCAAAAAATAATCTTCTGTAACAGACTTTTCTTCTATAACTTCTGTAGCCCAATCCTGTTTAGTTGCCCAAGAAGGACTGCAAATTTCCATATCCACTTTCAACGGAATATCTAAACTATTAGTTTCTAACAACTCTTTAATTTTCATTGGTAATGTATCTAATTCAGAGTCATGAATCTCACAGATAATTTCGTCATGAACCTGTAACAAAATATTACTTTTAGCAGATTGTAAAAATTTATCAATAGCAATCATTCGTTCACTTAGAATATCAGCACTTGTTCCCTGAACTAGGTAATTCACACCCTTATACGCTAAACTAACCGGAAGAGTGTACCTTCTACCATATCTATTCTTGATCCATCCACGTAAGGCAACTTTCTCTGATGCTTTATCGAAAAACTCCTTAGACCCTTTTAGTCCTGCAAAATAACGTTTCTTATACAAACCTGCTTCTTTAGGAGTAGTCCCTAGCTGTTCTGATAGCTTTTGATTACCAATACCATAGATCGTTCCAAACGTGATCGCTTTAGCCATTTGCCTATAGAACTTGAAGTCCTTATCTTCCTCTGTAACATTAAAGGCTAGTTTTGCTGCCTCTCCATGAAAATCTACATCATTACGATTTAATAGTTGATCAATTGTATCATTTCTAAAGTAACTAAGAAATACCCTAACTTCCATTTGGCTGTAATCAAAACTAAGTAATGAGTAGTTAGGACGAGGCACAAACAAACGTCTAATAGCTAATTGATTTGTATCTGAATCATCATAAGATTCATCCCCAATAAAAGTCCAAGTTTCCAATACTTCATCACTGAGTTCTTCTGTAAGTGTCTGTCCCCTAGAAGAAACCATAGCAGCAATCTTTTGCTGTATAGCTTGCTTACTTTCCTCAGTTAAAGGAAGAGTTGCTAACTTAAAATGATTACGGGGAATATTTTGGAGGTTAGGATCACGAGATGATAACCTTCCTGTTGAGGTTCCCCAGTTACAGAAACTAGTGTGCATTACATCAGTCTCAAGATAAGGCTCTATATAAGTAGAGTTTAGTTTCTCCAAAGTCCTGTACTGCCTAATCAAGCCTGCTAAAGGATGATTAATATTTACTAATGCAGCTTCATTCCAAGATGAATTACCCTTACTCGTTTGAAGTGGTGAAGTAATCCCTAGAGAATTAAACATAGTTCCAATCTGTTGAGTAGAGGATATATTAAATTCAGAATCAGCTAGGTTATAAATTTCTTGTTTTACTTCATCTAGCCTATCTAAAATAGATTGTTGTGTTTGAATTGCATAACTTCTATCAACAGCTATTCCTCTTCTCTCAATGTTATAAAGCACAGAGGTAAGATCACATTCCAGATCAAATATTTTCTGCTGACCAGTTTTCTGTATTCTACTCAGAGCTTTTTGATACAATCTAGATGTTAGTGCAACATCCTCTTTACAGTATTCTCCTAACATCTCAGGAGGAGCCATAGAGAAATCCTTGTTCCACTTGTTTGAACGTAAAACTTTTTTGGTATCTAAATCATATTGGATTGCGCTTTCTCCAAAATGTCTTTTACCAGTAGCTGTAAGACTCAATTCTTTGATCTCAGAATCTTCAATTAGTCTAATCATTACAATTACATCAATGAGCTTTTTTGAGGAAACTTCTAATCCTTCGTTCTCCAAAAAGTGTAGATCAAACTTGATGTTGTATCCAATGAAGGTATCAGCAGTATTCAGTACAGAGATCAATTCATGTAAACAACCGGTTTCTAAATTCTCACCTTGATGATGACGAAAAGGGTAGTACTGCATAATACCATTAAAAGCTGTTTCTCCTACTCCAACACCACAAATCTGATGATACCCATAAGAATCAAGACCATTTGTCTCAACATCTAAAACAATGGTTTGTTCCTTAATAATGATGGATTTCAGAATATTCAATTGTTCTTGAAAGTTGTTATTAGTTACTATCATTTTTCTACAATCTTAAAATGCCTCAGTGGGTAGCTGAGGCATTTTTGAAAAATACTTGTCTATGTTGAGTTTAGAATAAAGAATCATCAGCATCTTCAGAAGAGTTTGTGTTAGTACTATCAGCTTCTGGTGGAGTACCATAACGCTCTAAAAAGTACTCTTTTATAGTAGGTAAGCTTTGCACTTCTTCTACTTTTTCTGAAGGTATTTCATCTTTTCTAGGAGTAGCTGTAATTGAATAACTGGTATCATAGGCTCCTGAACCTGTTCTTTTTACTCTAATGACACCTTTATTCAAACCACCCCAATCCGAATAAACCTCTACTAATTGGTTCCACACATAATCTGATCTGCCGAAACCTAGAGAAATTATACGGAAATCATTTACTTCTTCCTTGAAGAACTTCTTACCAGCAGTACCTTCAACTTCTACCCACTCATCATTTCTTCGCTCATTGTGAAAAACATGATACACATATACCCAAAAAGCAAACTTATGGGATGGGCGAACATCATCAGGAACAGTACTAGTGTCCACTGAGTCATCTCTTAACACATTAGTCCAACGATTACCTACCCTGAAAGTATAAACATACAGGTCATCTAGAAGGTTATCGTTTTCTTCTCCTGTAGCAACAGAAGTAAAAAATACTTGATCGCCGTCCTTAAACCAAAGTTCCCTTCCTGCACTACGATCCTGTAAAGGAGTACGTATTGAATCCCTCGCCTTTTGTATTCTACTTATACCAGACATAAAAAATCCTTTCTACCATAATGTTCGATTTTCCATTATATCTTGGAGTACGTCTCTTTGACGTATTTCCTGTACGTCTTTGACATTATTAGGTAATTCAATGTAGGATAACATGAAACTATTTCTTAAGTCAATAGTTGCTTGATTAATTCCATTTCTTCCTGCTTCGTCATTATCTAAACACAGTACAACTTCATTAGGATTTATAGAACTAATCAAATCAATTTGAGCTTTAGACATCATTGCACCTAAGATAGCAACAGCAGAGTAACCATGTTGGTCTAACCACATGCAATCCAATGCTCCCTCTACAACAAATAAAGTGTCCACCTTCTCAGGTAAGCTATTTATACCAAATAAAGTCTTCGATTTTCTAAACCCTTTAGAATATAGATATTTAGGAATTGCTTGCGTTCTTCTTGTAATCCAACCAAGCACTTCATTTTCTCTATTTTTACAAGGTACTATTAAATCATTATACCGATTTGATTTACAATCCCATCTGCTTATAGTGGCAATTTCAAAGTCTCGATCATAAATCCAATGTGTAGAGGGGACATCAGATGTCCAACCTTCATAAGAACTGACTATTTCTACATCTTGTATATAAGAACCGGAATTTAATTCTTTTTCTATATCATCGAGAAAGGCTAAATCTAGGTCCCATTTTTGGGATTCAATATCTGATTCAATTTCTTTCCAAGGACGCCCTGAATATTTCCAAATAAATGATTTTAAACTTCCTTGCCCACATCCTGCGAAACATATCCACAGACCCTTATCTAAATTAATAGAGCATGATTCTCTACGATCCTCATGAAAAGGACAAAGTAGGCTAAATTCATTTTTGTTTGGAATTTCAATTCCATATTTAATTAACAGAGAACCCCAATCCACTAACGATCCCTCTTATTCTTTCTCAAAAAAAGTACAACTTCATTTTGATAGCCCTGTGCATCAACAGCTATACCTCTTTTGATATCTCCTACAGTTATAGGAATTTCTGTTTTACTTACACCTTTACTTTTCAAACGCTTTACAATGATCCTATCATCTGCATTTACAGCACTACTTTCCCATCCGTTTGTAAACCAACTCAAAATACTCATACTGGACCTCCTAAAAATCTCCCCACTCATAGTCAGGTAACTCGACAATATCACCATTATTGACACTCCATTGCATGATGGTCATATCAGTTGGTAACTCGCCATCCCTGTATTTCTGAAACTGTACCATACGCTTGTCATCAGCATCCTCTAATTGACACATAGCAAATGCTACATCTGCTGCTCTAATTAAAGCATCTCCAAAAGCAACTTGATCTGCACGAGGGGGAGTAAACATATTTGATGCATCTCTAGTTGCTTGAGTAGAAACCATTATAGGAGTGTGCGTAGAAGTAGCTAAATTCTTTAATCCATAAAATAGTGCATGAGATTGCTCCCACATGGCTTTTTTGGAATCAGCAGTTGAAATCAAATACACACCATCAATAACTACAAATTCTGGATTATGCTTTCTAATTAAACTGGCAATAGCTTCAAGTGAAATCCCTAATTGACCTGAAATATGATCACATACCAACAAAGAATTCCCATTAGTTTCCTGTAAAAACTTTTCATATTCCTGCTCATCTATAGGATCACCTCTACGAAGAGCCGTATGAGATAAGTTATAGCCCATCATTTGAGCTAAGACTACATCCATTCTCATATTCATAGCACTTACTGGCATTTCTGTTGAAATTAATAGGGTTTTATGACCATTCTTAACTGCTGTAGCTGCTGCATGAACACACATCCATGTTTTACCTACTGTAGGTCTAGCAAACATTGATATTAGTTCTCCCGGCATCCATCCTACACCAGTAGAGTTAATAGTTTTAAAGCTGGTAGGGACCCCCATAAGACCCTCTCCTAGCTGTCTTTTCTTTGTTCTTTCCTTCCATTCATCTAATCTATCTGAAGTTCCCGCATCATAAGCCTGCACATCTTCATCAAAAACTACTTCAATATCAGTAAGTCCAACCATGATATTTGATAAAGCCTGCTTTGGATTTTCCTTTAATAAATCTCTCTGAGCCTGAATTTTTTGAGTTATCTGTCTAGTTAGAACTTGCTGACTGAAAAGCTCTACTGCATAATCAAAATTAGTCGATTGTGCAGTTTTATCTAAAGTAGGAAAATTTTCACATAGCACATCTGAAGAGGGAAACTCTCCATAATCGTCAAAATATTTAACTACAAATTTGAAGGCATCAGCATGTTTAGCAAAATCTTTTTCAATATATTTAAATGATCTTAAATTAAACTTACTATCTAAGCCAAAAACTACGGCAGATTCTATATAGTCAAAACTAGCCATTAGCACTCCCTTTTCTGGTATACTCTACCCTGTTATTATTTGAATGTACATAATAGTCTACACCACTCTTTGCTAATGTGTCAATATAATCTATTGCCTCAGATAATGCAAAAAAGGATTTCAATGTCCAAGCATCCTTACTTAATACGTCAACACCTATGACTCTAAACGTCTTAGCGTTTTCGGGTAACTTTTTTTGGACGAGCCTTCCTGATCTTTTGCCCTGTCTTGGCATATGCCCACATCCTTAATAGTTCAAGAACCTCTTTATATCTAGTTCTTTGTTTAGCAGTAGGTAGCCAAACTGCATCTAAAAGTAGAAACTCTCTCCATAGCTTTTTTATATCATCAGTACTTTCTCTTTTTACTGCCCAATAAATATAGGGATTATAAGAAATTAGATAATTTTTTAGTCCAGCTATAAAATATGGTACATTAACAGTCTTATCATTTATCGAAAAACAATTCAACATAGCACAAGCTATTTGAGCCGATCCATATTCATCTAGGGCAGTCTTAAGTAAATGGAATTCATTTCCTATAAAACCGGCTCCCTCATAAATGGATTCATATTTTTCATGGTACAACAAATTAAATAGTTCATATAAATCTTTGGAGTTGTACTCAGCTAATATTTTGGTAGTCATATTCTGTTACTGTAAACTTCTCTCTTAAGCTTTGGCGAACCTTATAAGAAGAGTCCCCATTTTTATCTATACACTCTGAATAATCAGGGTCTATTTTTATACCCTCTTCATTTATATAACCTAGACAATGTATACACTCACGACAAGCTTTTAAATCATCTGTAATTTCTTCCATTGTTAATCCGTCTAATCTTAGCCTAAGGAAGAGTTTTTCTTCGCTAGTTAAATTTGCAGAGTTAATATAATCCTGTAATTCTACTTCTTCAATATTATCTGTAGGATCAATTAAAGCCTCTAAAATATCTAACGCTATAAGATTAGTGTCTCTATATCTAGCATCTAAACTTCGGGCTTCCTCATTTCTAGAAACTCTACTAATTAAAGACCTAATTGTATTTACAAATGTTGTGTGTAAATACGTATGAAATATAACTCCACGATTCTCATCAAAAGATTTAGCTGCTTTAACAATAGCTATTCTTAGCTCTTGAGCAATATCTTCCCTATCTAAACCTATAACAAAAACTGTGGAGAGCATTTTTTGTATTTTTGGTTCCCATTGAATAATTAAGTCATCATCTATATTCATTCACAGATGTAATACTTACAACAGTAACAGATGGGGGCTAAATGCCCCCACCCATTATGAGAAACCTGATTAACTTACCACTTCTACATCAATCGAAAGTGGCTTTTCTTCATCTTCTTTTGGAAGAGTTATTGAGAGAATTCCATCTTTATAAATCGAAGAAATCTCTTCTACTTTTACATTGTATTCGTTGATATTTGAGATGATTCTTTGAAACTCAAAAGGCTTCAAGCCCTTTAGAAGATAATTTTCAGAGTCATCTTTCTCACCACCCGAAACACTAATGTGTAGACTACCCTTTTCTAGAGTCACTGATAAGTTCTCTTTCTTAGCTCCCGGCACAGCAACCCTTACTTCAAATTCATCATCTCTTTCGATGATATCCATTGGAAAGGTTGTATGGGCTGGAGTTGCGAAAGGAACCCACTTAGACTCAAACAGGTCATTCAAATCCCTAAAAAACGGACTTTGAGACTGTCTCTGAGACTGTCGTTGAAGCATCTTAACCTCCTAAAATATTTTAACAAACCTTAGTTCTATAAGGTCTATCAATTAAGATACAAGGTAACTTTAACAGAAAACTATAGTACTGTCAAGTACTATCTCGTTGCCCTCTATAATAACATTGTCGAGAACAGTAATGGTTCTTATATCCCCTGTAATAATTGTTGCTAATTTTTGCTCTCTTCCTGTAAAACTCTACTCTACAAAAAGAACAGTTTATCAAAATATTGTAATACTTAAATGAACATGCTCCGGGACAAATTTTTCTTTTTCTAGGAGTTGCATTTCCACAGACTAAACAGTACTTAGTTTCTTTACGCTTAACACTAGCAATAGGAATATTATTTAGTTGCAAAATGCGAGATACATACTGTTTGGAGACTTTCAGCTTTTTGCCGATCTCAACACCATTTAAAAAGGGGTTACTTTGCCTCAACTTAATAATTTTATCTTTAGTTTTTTTCTTCTTTCTCAGGAGGCTTCTCACTTTCTGGTATTAGATGACCTGCATCATCTGTAGTTTCAGATTCAAGAATAAAGGAATCTGCTCTTTCAGCCATAACAAGCCATGCAACAGTATCAGAGGAATTTGTGGCTGCCTCAATTGTGAGCGTAGCCCCAGAAACACTTCCCCTAACAGCCGTCCAACCTGTAATATTCTGAACCCAGACTTCAGGGTCTTGAGTTAGGGCTTCAAATGTTCCGGCACTCATGTTAGATGCACTATTAATATCTACAGTAGCTTTACCATAACGTAATGTTGCTCTACCTCGATACAACAGGTCATATTTTGGACCCTCAATAAAACCATGCCGTAAATTTTTTGTATCCTTATCAAGAGGATGATCTATTAAAAAGGTTCCTGAACCTTTTGATATAGAACCTGAAATAGTAGTATTTCCTGTTATGGCAAAAGTAGTACCATTATGATTAAATGCTACACCGCCGTTTACAGAAAAATGAACTGTTCCCCCTTGACTCCACATTCCAGTATCAGAATCATCCGCAAATGAATAAGTAGGGGCACCTACTGCTCCAAGGGCACCCCTATGCTGATATTGATATGCTAATTGCTGTACACTTACACGTTTCCATTTATTATCATTATTATGGTATATTAGCAGATCATCATTATTTACATTCAAAGAGCTTCCAGCAGCTATATCGTCCATAAGTTCTGGATCACTTAGCTTATAATCAGGGCGTCCTTTTGTAGCAATTGAGGACTGATCTGGAAATACAGTAATGTCACAGTCACCTTGACTAGTATTATTTCTAACAAGGGCAATAAGTACCGTATCTTGTGTAGCCACATTACTATAGGCTGCTGCTCTAATTGTTTTAAGCTCAGTGCTTGCAGCTACTGTATCCCCCATATCCCAATAAATAAAGTAATCTACAGCAGTTGCTATCAAAGCAGCAGTACCGTCAGTTGCTTGTCCTGTATTCCCATTACCGGCTGTAATCATAGTGGCACCAGTATTATTAGGAGAAATTCCGGTAGAAGTAGTCCCAGCAACTAAAGAACCACCTGTCCAAGCTACTTGAGTAGCTGAAGTAGAAGTAAATAATAAACCCGGAGACCCATCAGTATTTGTAGATATTCGCATAGCCCCAAACGCTGCTGATATTGGTCCAGAAGCTTTATTTGCAATATTAACTGTGGTAGTAGCAGCATCAGATGTTGCACTTAGTGCTGGAACTTTAGCTCCTCCACCTTTATCACTACCACTACTTACTACCTCATAAGTTGTCTGACTAACCCCATTCTGTTCTGCATAATGAACTTTTACAACATCATAGTTTCCAGCAATATTTGACAGATTATTTTTTAGGTAAATTAAATCCCCAGCCCTAACTGGAATATAGTATCGTAGTTCACTCGATGCAGAAATAGAACCACCATCAAACCAATTTGAAACCTGTAGTTGAGTTGTTCCGGCATTTACAGCATAACCATACGTACCTGTTGGAGTTCCACCAGCAGCCGTTAATTCATTAACTAACATCCCTGTTCTAAAACCATAGTTACTTAGAATAAGGGCTGCACTTGTAGAATTAATAGTATCATTTGAAGTGGTTATAGTATCCACTCCACCAGAAGATGCTACTGCTCCTACATTATTATCAATATGGAAAAATGGTTTTTCGTAAGTAGTAACAGTTCCTCTAACAATGTCATTTGTAGCTCTGATCAATGATGAGGCTATAGTTTCTCTCAAACTATCCGAATCTGAAGCGTTTGATCCAGCAGTTAATCTAAGAATTTTACGT
>Ga0209349_1000339_pt1 | contig 25638 bp, 28 predicted proteins | sample ETNvirnome_2_130_FD_184067 | JGI IMG/M metagenome (GOLD analysis project Ga0209349, IMG submission 184067) | Marine viral communities from the Pacific Ocean - ETNP_2_130 (SPAdes) (version 2) | ecosystem: Environmental > Aquatic > Marine > Oceanic | place: Pacific Ocean | collected 2013-06-22
TGTTTTGTATAATGACTTTCCTGAAATTAATGCGGTCATTCATACACATTCTAAATATTGTACTATCTTTGCGCAATCTAAGTTGTATATCCCCTGTTTAGGCACAACACACGCTGATTATTTTTATGGGAATGTGCCGGTTGTTGGGGAATTAGACGCGCAAGAAATAAATAAAGATTATGAAAAGAATATAGGCTTAAAGATCGTGCAATATTTCAAAGAAAATAAGCTTTCGCCACTTAATATGCAAGCTGCTTTGGTCCCATCACATGGTGTTTTTGTGTGGGGGGAAACTTTAGATAAGGCTTTAAAAAATGCAATCATATTAGAAAATATAGCTGAAATGGCTTATAAAACTTTAACATTGTGTTATAATAAATCTATAGACTTTAATACAGACTTACTAAACAAGCATTTTTTACGAAAACATGGAAAGAATAGATACTATGGACAATGAAATAAGATATGGTAGACAAGAACTACCTCCAGTATTAAGCGTAGTTAAAGAAGTTGATAAATATTGGGGAAACATGAAGACCCTTTTTGAGAATGATCAATACACTGTAAAGAGAATTTTTATGAAAAAAGGCACTCAAAGTAGTATGGAATATCATATTGACAAAGAAGAGTCATATTACATTGAATCAGGTAAATTAAAAATTGGAACAAGGATTGGAAGAGCCAAAAACACTTCATTGATATTAAATGAAAATGATGTCTTTAACATTCCAGTTGGGTTCATGCATATGAGAATCGCCTTAGAAGATACTGTAATTATTGAGTTTTCAACTTTAGATAACGATGGTGATTCTCACATTGTTGAAGACGGAAAAACGTATAAACATTTGGAGGAATAGAAATGAAATTATTTATCGACACAGCTAATCTGGAAGAGATTAGAGAATCGCTTTCTATAGGAGTCGTTCAGGGAGTTACTACGAATCCTTCGTTATTAGCAAAAGAGCCGAAGACTGATTTTTACGGCCATATTCAGAAAATTGCAGATATTTGCACTGAAGTATCTGATGGGGTGCCACTATCTGTTGAAGTATTTGCAATAGAGCCAGATGCTATGATTCAACAAGCAAAAGAAATTGTAGAATCGATTCAATATTCAAATTTAAATATCAAGATCCCTGTTGGATACAAAGAGTTAAAGACAATTCATGAGCTTTATAAGATTGGTATACCGGTTAATTGTACTTGTTGTTTCACAGCCCCACAAATGCAGCTAGCCGCACTTTCTGGCGCAAGATATGTATCTTTATTCTATAATAGATGCCTTGATAATCAAGGTAACGCAATTAAGATTCTTAATCGCACTAGAAAATTTATTGATACAAATGGTTTAGAGTGTGAGATAATTGCTGGTAGTATTCGTAATGCATATGATTTGGAAGACTGTTGGGACGCCGGCGCCCACATCGTAACAGCGGGATATCCTGTTGTTAAAAAATCTATGTCACATCCTAAGACTGATGAATCCGTACAGGGCTTTTTGAAAGACTTTGAGGGTTGGATCCGATGACATACGTTTTTGATATCGATGGAACTATTTGCTCACTAACAAGTGGTAATTATGGTTTTGCGATTCCTTATATGGATCGTATAGAAAGAATCAATCAATTATACGATGCCGGCCATACTATAATTTTCCATACTGCTAGAGGAATGGGAAGAGCAAAAAGCTCTCAAAATGAAGCCATTAAGTTATTGTATGATTTTACCGAACAACAATTGAAAGGTTGGGATGTGAAATTTCACAGATTATTCCTTGGTAAGCCTGCCGGTGACATTTATGTTGATGATAGAGGGGCGAAGGATAGTGATTTTTTCAGCTTACCAGAGGAGGTCCAAAATGAGCAATGATCCGGAAGATAAAATAATTTCAAGGTTTCGGTTCGGTAATACCTATGGTGGTGTTCGGAGCATGCAGCAAGCCCTGCGCGGTTGGTATGATAGTAAATATTTAGATACACACGGTATTTTTTCATTACGGATGGAATCTTTTGAAAACTATTTTTGGCCAGAAATTTCTCATTATTTTGAAGGATTGGAATCATTGATAGATGTCGGGTGTGGCAATGGAAGACATGCTAATTTTTTTAGTCAACATGTTTCTGAAGTTAGAGCTTTTGACCCACTCCTAAATATAAACCCTCTTTTTGTGAAGGCCAATCCTAATATTCATTTCAGTCGAGATTCTTTGCGAAGCTTTAAAGAAAAAACCGAAAATGATAAAAAGTATGATGTTGTATTTGTATCGGAAACGTTCGGTTTATTTTGCGGTTCCCCTCATCATGCAGATGGTGATATGACATGCTTAGAAGCTCTTGGAGTGATACACAGTCTTTTGAGCGAGAGTGGTATTTTGGTTTTGATAGACATGTCAAATCGCCGGTGGCCCGATAACACGGATGAAAAAGCCCTTCTGCAGTCTCATCCTGGTGCCGCACCCAGATATAATCTGGCAAAATTATGTATAAAAAGCGGCTTTGAAGTGATAAAAGAAATGGGTCGCCACAGAAGGCACACACTGACAGTCTTAAAGAAAATATCGGAGGAATAACCATTGAAAAAAACAGCACTAATAACGGGAATAAACGGACAGGATGGGAGCTATCTCGCTGATTTTTTATTGGATAAAGGATATACTATCTATGGTATGGAACGAAGATGTTCTACAAAAATAAGGCTCAATACAAAGCATCTTGAGGGAAAGATAAGGTTTATCAATGGAGATCTTGCCGATCAAAATTCATTGTTCCGTTGTATTAAGGAATGTGGCCCTGATGAAATATACAACCTTGGCGCAATGTCATTTGTGGGAGAGAGTTGGAACACACCAGAAACAACTGGCAATATTGATGCTCTAGGCGTCTTAAGAATGCTAGAAGTCATAAGAGAGTACGGAAAAAACATTAAATTTTATCAGGCTTCTACATCAGAAATGTTTGGAAAAGTTACCGAAAATCCGCAGCGCGAAACGACTCGGTTTTATCCTAGAAGCCCATATGGCGTCTCAAAGCTTTATGGACATTGGATAACAAAGAATTACCGAGAATCATATGGGATTTTTGCTTGTAGTGGAATTTTATTTAATCACGAATCAGAACGTCGCGGCATTGAATTTGTTACTAGAAAAATAACTGATGGTGTAGCAAAAATTCATCTAGAAATTGATAACAAAATAACATTAGGCAATCTAGATGCTGAAAGAGATTGGGGATATGCTCCTGATTATGTTAAGGCTATGTGGATGATGTTACAACAAGATGAAGCTGATGATTATGTTATTTCAACCGGGAAAAAACATTCAATTAGAGATTTTCTAGAAGCGGCATTTTTATGTATAGGCATTAAAGAATGGGATCAATATGTCGTACAAGACCAGAAATTCTTTCGGCCAGCTGAAGTCGATTTCTTAATTGGTGATTACAGCAAAGCTAAAAACAAATTTGGATGGGAGCCAGAAACTTCATTTGATGAAATGGTAAAAAAAATGGTTGATAATGATATCCGCTTAAATAGGGAGAAAGTGAAATGAAAGTATTAATTGCAACATCAAACAATTATTCGTTTTTGATTGAGCCTTATTATACTTTGTTTAATAAGTATTTTCCAGGTCAAGAATTGGTGTTTCTAGGATTTGATAAAGGTCCCGAATCAGATCTTCCAGAAAATTGTAGTTTTGTCTCTTTGGGTAAACAATCTGATTTCGGAAGCATTTGGACGGATCCGTTAATCCCATACATCGATAGTTTAGAGGACGAATATTTTATTTTTACAGTTGAAGATGTGATGTTATTAGATCATGTGGATATCAAGAAATTTAAGATATTAGAAGATGAAATTAAAAACAATCGAGCTTCAAAAGCAATTTTAGACTCTCATCTAAATAAGTATAGTGAGCCCTATCAATTTACTACTTGGGAATCAATGTGGGATGATTCTAAAAATAATTTAAGGCTTTTACATCAAAACGCTCCTTACAGAACAACCCTTCATCCATCAATCTGGAGAAAAGAATATTTCAGGAAATATTTAAAACCAGGATTTACTGCGTGGCAGTTTGAAACTTCTGATATCAATGTTCGCGAATCAAATATAGATGGAGCTAATATTATTTCTTTAACACAGGAAAAAGATTTATATTACACATGTAATGTTTTTCTTAAGGGGGTTCCTTTTCCAAGATTTACCGCCAACCGCCCATATGGCACTAGTACTGATAAAGTTTCAGATAAGGCGATGGAAGATATAAGATATATTCAAACTTTCATTGAAAAAAAGGGCCCGCATAACGAAAATAAGGATGAACCGGAAAATGAAGTTCCAAGTTGGAGCTTCACTTTTTAGAATAAAGATGTCTTACGAACCAAAATCAGGATACTATGGACAATTTAGCACCGATGTGCTGATAGAATTGTATTTTTGTAATAAAAATACTGGCATTTGTGTCGAAGTTGGTGCTGCCAATGGTACGAGAGGTTCAAATACTTTATATTTTGAAAAATTGGGTTGGCGAGTGCTTTGCATTGAACCAAATCCAGAGTATTTTAAGAATATAGAGGAAACAAGAAAAGAAGCTATTCAATATGCCTGTGGGAGTGCCAATAAATCAAACGTTCCTTTTACAGTTTTTGATATAGGTGAAAAGAATATAATGTCCTCTGTAAGCGGCTTAGAGCCCGATCAACGACTAGTCGAACAACATGAACATATTATCAATGATATGCGCCAAATAAACGTCGAGGTAAGGACTCTCAACACAATTCTATCTGAAAATAATGTTGAAAATAATATAGATTTTATCTCAATCGATACAGAGGGAACTGAGTTGGACGTATTAAAAGGCTTAGATCTCACATGGTGGAATATCCCGCTATTGGTAGTGGAGAATAATTTTAATGATCCCGAAATAGAAGATTATTTGAAATCTTTTGGATATCAAAAAGACGCTAGGTGGAAAATAAATGATTTTTATCTTAAAAGGAGTGTGTAAATGTCAGAAATTTTATTAGATTTAGGTGAACTTTACGTTTCAGATTTTTTAACCGATATATCTTCTGATTATGAGGGGAGACAAAAGGATTGCCTTACGTTGGTTATGGATGAACAAATTGGAGCAGCTAGATTAACTCAAGCTGTTGACCCCGATAAGATGTATGGAACATATTGGTATCGTTCTGGAACAAATGCTTCTATGACAAATCAGTTAAAAAATATAGCAGAAGAAGTTAGTAGTAGAGTTAGATATAGTAAAGACGATCTTTGGTTAGACATTGCATGCAACGATGGTACAATGTTCAACTTTATTCCTGAAGAATTTATAAAAATTGGTATTGATCCAGTTGAGGATTCATTTTTGGAATTTTCTTCTCAGTTAGCTGATGTGGTGGTTCAGGACTATTTTTCGCAGGCTGCTTATCAAAGAACTGGCTATGGAAATAAACAATGTAAGGTGATCACCACAATTGCCATGTTTTATGATTTAGACGATCCTACGGATTTTATCGAGGATGTTAAAAAAATACTTGATGATAATGGAGTATGGGTGATACAAATTTCTTATACGCCGTTAATGCTTAAGCAAATGGCCTTTGATAATATTTGTCATGAGCATGTCTATTATCATTCTCTGAGTAGTATTAAGAAATTAATGGAACCTCATGGATTTAAAATAGTAGATTGTTCTCTTAACGATACTAATGGCGGAAGCTGTCGGATTTATTTACAAAAAGATATAGCCAAAGAAACTTCGTTTGGCACAACTCCACTAAGAGATGTGTGTAATTTTAGAGTCAAGTCTCTCCTGGCATATGAAAAAGAACACATGGATATTTCAGATCCGAAAGTTTGGTTTGACTTCTATGAAAAACTAGAAAAAATGAAAAGCCAAACAGTCGATTTTATTAGATCCGAAACGGCTAAAGGAAAAACAGTTTATGGCTACGGCGCATCTACTAAAGGCAACACTTTATTGCAGTATTATGGACTTACTACTGATGATATTATAGCCATTGCTGAAAGGAGTCCACAAAAATTTGGTAAATTTGTCGTAGGTACTAATATTCCCATTATATCAGAGAAAGAAATGAGAGCCGCCACACCAGATTATTTGCTTGTTCTTCCGTGGCATTTTATAAAAGAATTTGTCGAAAGAGAATTAGATTTTTTGAACAACGGCGGTAAGTTTATTGTGCCATGTCCCGAGTTCGAAATAATAGGAAAACAAAATGGCTGATACAATAGGAAGTTTGATTGATAAGTTGACCATTGTTAATATACGTGTTTGGACAGCTGAAGATATAAAAAGGAAGAAAGGCGCCTCCGATAAAGAGATTGCGGATGCATGTCGAATTACCAATATTGCTAATTCACAAAGGAATGATTTAATACAAGAGATTGATGAAGCCTTAAATCATATGATTGAAACTGGAGAAACACAAAAATTATACAAACAAGGTAGTACGAAAATGTATGGAAAGGATAAAATATGAGTATTTTGATATTAAGTTGTGGAAGAACTGGAACAAATATGCTTTTGGAGTCGCTAAGAGCCTCAAAGCATCTTACAGCCACAGAGCCCCCAGAAGACAAAAATGTTGTGAGACGTGGCTGGGAATTGCAGAAAGATTATTTAAGTAAATGTGATACAGTATATGTTGACAACTTAAATCAAGTAAAAAACTTTATGGACAATAACCCAGATTTATTAATGTTATGGACAATAAGAGATTTTAGGGATACGGCCCTTTCGAAGATTTACAGAGGTCAGCCAGGAAATGATACTTCAATTTTGTCCGATGACGCTACTTTTGAAGGGTGCTTAGAAGATATTGGTTGGATGAAGCAAGTTTATGATTATATTGCAAAATCATATCCAGATAGAATCTTATTGGTCAAAATGGAAGATATTATTTTAAATTTTAAAGAGACGCTGCAAAACATTTGTGAATTTTGTGGTATTCCATATGAAGATGAGATGGAAAATTTTGTAAGTAGATATCGTGGTACTGTAAAGGCAACAAAAGGAAAGAGATATAAAACTTTAGACAAAGGACAAGTAGCCCTTTATAAACGAAGATATGAGATATATAATGGTTTTTATAAAGAGCATGATATTGATTTGGATCTTTTGTTTGATAAACTAAAAACATATCAAGAAGAATTTGATTATAGAGGACAATATTAGATGAATAAAGAAATTATGTACAAAAACCATAAAATTGTTTTTCACAATCTTTTGCAAACAGGCACAAATATGGATAAATGTATCATAGAAGGAACAGCATATCAGAGACCAGATCATCAATTTGATGATATTTTGAAATTTTTAAAACCAAATAGTGTTGTTTATGATATTGGGTCTTATATAGGCACCTATGCAATACCAATGGCCCTGGAAGGTATGGATGTTATAGCTTTTGAAGGGTTTCCTGATAATTATGAAAGAAACAAGATCAATACGACGCCTTATAATAACATAACTCTTCTGCCAATTGCGGTCAGCAACAAGAATGAAACTGCTTTCACCAGATTCAATGATTGTACTGATGGCCTGCCAGTACCTCGTAATATAACATACGTGCGTTTGGATGATTATATAACAGAACACAATTTAAAAAATCCGGATTTAATTAAACTTGATATTGAAGGCATGGAAACTGTCGCCCTTTTCGGAATGACAAACCTTTTAGAAAATGTTCGACCAATATGGCAAATAGGATATCATCCCGATATGGAAGAGAAATACGAACATTATCCTGGCTTTGTTAAAACAGAAGATGGAGGTTTTGATTTTAGTCGTTTTGCGAGAGATCTAAACTATAGAGTATTTGATCAATTTGGTCGTAGATGTGAAACGTTTACCATGTTTAGCGAATATATCTGCATCCCAGAAGAAAAAATAAAGAAAAGACCACCACGTGATTAATAATAGAATATTGGAGTGATATATTAATGAGACATAACCCATACAAAGTAGTAAAAATGTTTGAAGAAACGGTCGCTGATTATTGTGGTTCGAAATATGCCATATCAACTGATAGTTGCACTGATGCAGTGTTAATATGCTGTGAGTATTTAAAAGTTAAAGAAGTTACTATCCCTAGTAGAACTTATTTATCTATGCCACAATCCATTATGCATGCCGGCGGAACTGTTAAATTTAGAGATTATCGCTGGAAAGGCATTTATCAGTTGGAACCATATCCTATTTGGGACGCTGCAAAGAGGTTTACGTCAAATATGTATATTCCTGGTTCTTATATGTGTTTATCTTTTCATATCAAAAAACATTTGAAAATAGGAAAAGGCGGCATGATTTTGACAGATGACAAGGAAGCAGTATCTTGGCTTAGAAAAGCCCGTTATGAAGGTAGAGACGAAGTGATATATCATCAAGATAGTATCGAATATAATGGCTGGAACGCTTATATGACTCCAGAACAAGCTGCTCGTGGCCTTACCTTAATGCAGAACTATCCGGAACATGCGGAAGATATTCCGGAAGAGCCTTTTTACCGCGATCTCAGAGAATTTCCGTTGTTTAAAAACTGTGAAACAGCGGAGTGAAACTTTATTTGGTTGTGAACAAGTGTTTTTGAAAGAATTCTTTAAAAGCTATACAGACGATGTTGATGAGGAAAAATTGTTTTCTACTTTGCAACAATATCGTTCTCAAATGGATGTTGATATATCGACAGTCGATTTTAATGATATGGATAAATGGAGATATACTGCTAAAGGCGATATCGTTCATGAGAGTGGAAAGTTTTTTCGAATTTGCGGGGGAAAAGCGACAAATAATAAAGCAGGCACAATTAGTTATCAACCAGTGATAGATCAACCGGAACAAGGTATATTGGGGATTATATCAAGAACTAACAAAGATAAAATTGAGCTTCTTTTGCAGGCGAAAATTGAGCCTGGTAATTTAGATAGCGTACAATATTCTCCAACGGTTCAGGCGACAAGAAGCAATTACACAGGCGCCCACAAAGGAAAAGGAGTTGCCTTTATAGAGAGCTTTATAGAAGAATCAGAAAAAATCAAATCTAGAGGTTTTCAATCCGAACATGGATATAAATTTTATAAAAAAGCAAATGATAACGTTCATGTGCATGATGAAGAAATTCGTTGTCTTGACGATAAATTTGCTTGGCTAAAACTATGCGATATTAAACATTTGTTAGCCAAAGAGCATTGTATTAATATGGATACAAGATCGGTTCTTGCGACAATTGATTTTATTGGCAGATCGTTGTCTCATAAAGAGATTTATGAGAATTTTGTTTCTACTCTTAGTGAAATAGAACTAGGACTTTTATGTTCGTCTTTATCAGATGAAGGTGCCCTTCATTCAAGTGATGAGATTTATAGTTGGCTAAGGACATCAAAACAAAATAAAAATATTGAACAAGAAATGGTTCCCCTTAAAGCTCTGTATGAGGCAGGATGGAGTATTTCGAACAACAGATTATTTAATGAAAATAATAAAAATTTTGAACTTGTTGGCATTAAAGCGCAAATAGGTTCTCGCGAAGTGTCTTCATGGTATCAGCCTATAGTTAGAGATAATATACCAAAAGTGTATGCATTTTTATTGAAGAAATTTGGTGATACTTATCATATATTGGTTCAAATGGTTGAAGAGGATTTTGGCTGGGATGGGCCCGAGTTAGGTCCATCAATTCATTCTGTAGATTCCGAAACATTATGCTTAAATGAGCAAATGAATTTATTTAATATTAATGAAAAACATGTTAAAATAATTTATGATCGTTTTCAATCTGAAGAGGGTGGTAGATTTATGGAACAGAAAAATAGATACATATTAATTCATGTTGATGATGATGTAGATGTTGAAGTAGACGATAACTTTAAATGGGCTACTCTTTATCAATTAAAGAAAATGTCCGCATTTGAATGCAGTGTGAATATTGAAGCTAGGACTTTATTAGCTATAGCATCGTATTACAAGGACAAATAAATTGACAACATCACATATAAAGATCGGTGTTTTAGGTTGCTCTTCGATTGCTAGAAGAGCAGTGATACCCGCCATCAAAGAATGCAAGGATTTTGTTTTGTCAGGGGTGTCTTCCCGAGATGAGAGTAAAGCACAATTATATGCAGATGAGTTTGATACTAACAGTTATTCATATGAATCACTCTTGAACAGCGATATTGATGCAATTTATGTTTCTTTACCTGTCGGGCTTCACTATGAATGGGGAAGAAAAGTTTTAGAAGCTGGAAAGCATCTTTTAATGGAGAAGACATTTACTGAAACCTATGAACAGGCAAAAGAAATATTTGATTTAGCCGCCCGATTAAATCTATCATGTATGGAAGCATTAATGTATGAATTTCATCCAATGCAACAACAGATAGATGCTTTATTATCTGTTGTTGGGAAAATTAAATGCGTTGAGGCAAATTTTGGATTTCCGCATTTTAAAGATAAAGATAATATCCGATATTCTAATGAATTGGGCGGCGGTGCGATATTAGATTGTCTTATATATCCTCTTAGCTTTATATTTAGGATTTTGGGAGATAATTTTATAGATTATAAATCCACAATCTTTCATAATGAACAAATTGGAATAGATGAACGAGGTTATATACAATTTGAATATGATGATGTGATTGCTAATATATCATATGGTTTTGGCCATTCTTATCGAAATGAGGTGATAATTTGGGGCGAAGAATCAATTTTAAAGGCAAAAAGAGCTTTTTCTAGGCCAAAAGACTGCACATTGCCGATTGAAATATGGCATAATGGACAATGTGAAACGCACAAAGTAGAAAATACAGATCATTTTCTTAAGATGCTATACTCATTTTCAGATATTGTTAGCTTTAAAAAAATAGTAGATACTGATACACTAAAAAGAATGTCGTTCATAGAGGGGATAAAAGAATGAATTTACTTGTTACGGGAGGGTGTGGTTTTATAGGATCTAATTTTATTGAAATGATCCTACAAACAAAAAGAGAATCTGTTTCTAGAGTTGTTAATTTAGATGCTCTTACATATGCAGGAAGCCTTGATAATACAAAAGATTTTATAGATGATGAAAGATACTTTTTTGAAAAAGTAAATCTATGTGATGTGTCTCAAGTATTAAAGGTGTTTAAGAAGCACAACATTACGCATGTGGTTCATTTAGCAGCCGAGAGTCATGTAGACAATTCAATTTTAGATCCAAGCGCTTTTATAGATAGTAATGTTGTTGGTACATTTAATTTGCTCAAAATATCTCATGAACTAAAAATAAAAAGATTTCATCATGTTTCTACCGATGAAGTTTATGGAGAGTTGGGCGATACTGGAAAATTTCACGAATTCACTCCTTATGATCCGCGCAATCCATATTCTGCATCAAAGGCCGCCTCAGATTTTCTTGTCAGGTCCTATTTTCATACATATGGTATGCCAGCAACAATATCCAATTGTTCGAATAATTACGGGCCGAGACAACATGAAGAGAAATTTGTCCCTAAAATAATAATGTCAATCATGAATAAAGAGAAAATTCCTCTTTATGGCAAAGGAATAAATGTTAGAGATTGGATTTATGTAAGAGATCATTGCGAAGGTTTGTGGAGAGTGTTTGAAGATGGTGTTCTTGGCCAAACTTATTGCATCGGCGGTGACTGCGAAAAAAGAAATATAGATGTTATAGAGATTGTCTGCGATTTATTTCAGATACGTTCAGCAGATTATATAGAATATGTTAAAGATCGTGCTGGGCATGATTTTCGTTATGCCATAGATAATAAAAAAATGAGAGAAAAATTAGATTGGGAACCAAAAACTTCTTTTAAACAAGGAATAAAAAAGACAATAGAGTGGTATCATGAAAGACATTAAAGGAATAATATTGGCTGGCGGAACCGGCAGCAGGCTATACCCGTTAACTAAGGTTACTAATAAACACCTACTTCCTATAGGCGGAAAGCCCATGATTGACCATACAATCTTAAGATTGGTTGAAGCAGGTATAACTGATATTATGATAATCACAGGTATCGAACATTGCGGTGCTATGATGTCTCTTCTCGGCTCCGGAGCCTCATATGATTGCTCCTTCACCTATAGAGTACAGGATGAACCAAATGGTATAGGTGGCGCTTTGTACTTATGTAAAGATTTTGTGGGAGACTCTGATTGTGTTGTTTTGTTGGGAGACAACATATTCCAAGAAAATTTAGAACCATATGTGAGAGAATTCCAAAGCAAAGAAAAAAATTGTATGTTATTCTTTAAAAGCGTTGTAGATCCAAGAAGATACGGGGTCGGCGTTTTTGCAAAGAAAAAATTAATAAAAGTCGAAGAGAAGCCCGAAAAGCCACAAACAGATTTGGCATGCGTCGGAATATATTTTTACTCTAACAAGGTTTTTGATGTTTTGGGAAACATGAAGAAATCCGACAGAGGAGAATATGAAATCTCTGATATTAACAATGTGTTCATAGAGTCGGGTGATTGTGCGCATGCTACCCTTAAGGATCGATGGTCGGACGCGGGCACCATGAGTTCTTATCATTCAACAAACTGGGCGATTTATCAGGAGAAATAAAATGAAACTATTAGTAACAACTCGCTGCGATGACAGAATAAAACATATTTCTGACATCTCACACCCAATTATAAAGGAGTATGCATCGCGTATCGGTGCAGACTTTATGATAATGGACCATGAGCCACCATCGGATTCTGGCGATAATCGCCCCCATTATAGAATTTTAAAACACTACGATCTTCACGATTCATATGATCGAATATTGCACTTGGACACAGACACACTCTTGAGTCCAAAATGTCCAAATCTATTTGATGTAGTGCCATATGATAAGATAGGCACAATATACGAAGACAAGGGATCGCGCCGTGTACCTCGCCTAAACACAATTCTAGAGGCCTTAAGAAAATTTGGTTTTATCGGTTGGTATGGGGGCTATATTAATACAGGAGTTATTTTATCTTCTAAATGTCATAAAGATATTTTTCAAAGTATTGATGGTGAGTATTGGACAGGTTTTGGTAGTGATGATGTGTTGTTGGGATATCAAATAAACAAGCTAGGGCACCAAGTGCATGAGCTTCCTTTCCAGTTTAACCATATGACTATGTTTTCGCATCCATGGAATAACAATGCCAATAGGTTTGATTCACATATTATACATTATGCAGGAAGGGGGACTTTTGAGGAAGGCCCAACTAATAAAGTGGAGCAAATGAGGCTGGATTACCAAAGGTGGTATAAGTGAAAATCTTATTTATAGGTGTATTCGACAATAGTAGAAAATCAACCAACACTTCACAGCTATTGGCTTTTAAAAAGTTGGGTTTTGATGTGGTAGGTTACAACTATAAAGACAAGGCGTTTAAAATTGGAGCCGAAGAAAGAGATGAACATTTGTGTGACCTTGTTGAAAAGCGTAATTTTGATCTTGTAGTCTTTAGCAAGTGTAACTTTCTTCCCAGAAGCGTTTTTACAAAGATTAATGAACTATCAAAGACATGTTTGTGGTTTATGGATCCTTTGGTTACTTACGATCAGATTATGAAAGAAAGAACTAGATTGGTTGATTATATTTGTTGCGATAAGGAAAATGTGATAGAGGAAGCATTAAAGATTAATAAAAATTCTTTTCATGTTTGTGAAGGGTTTGATCAAGATGTAGATAAGCCACATAATATCGAAAAAGAATATGATGTTAGTTTTATAGGAAACATATATGGAGATAGAGCAAATTTGCTAGAGAAAATAAAATACCCTGTTAATGTTATTAATAATGCATATGCAAGCCAGCACGCAATAGAGGTTTCGAAATCTAGAATAAACTTAAACTTTTGCACAACCGATGGCGCTTCTGACCGAGTATATAAGATACTTGCAGCAGGCGGGTTTCTTTTATCTGATGATTGGAAGAATAGGAAAAAATATTTAATAGATGAGAAAGAATGTGTTATATTTAAAGATATCGATGATTTAAATAAAAAAATTGATTTTTATCTTAAAAATCCTGGAATGCGTGAACAAATCTCTAAACAGGGTATGCAGTCGATCCAACAATTCAATAGAATTAATTGGGCAAAAAGAATAACAGAGTTGTCTTTTGAGTGTTAAAAAAACATTAATTGCTGGGCCGTGGGTCGGAGAGTTTGGATGGGAGCTTTTTGCTTGGCATGCGTATACAAGATCTTTATCTAAAAAATATGATGAAACCATTATTATTTCCAGAGATAACTCAAAGGCGTTATACGCTGATTTTGCAGATAAGTTTATATCGTATAATCCAACTGGCGGTAATTCTGATTCTTTTTTTATGCATGGTGTTGATATAAGAGAGTGTTTTAAAGAGGTATTAATAAAAAATAAAATTTCTTTAGATAAAAATACTACATTATTTTTGCCTAGAAGAATAGGGGTACCCCCTCATACGCATTATGATTCCGACGTGACTTTTGGAAACCACTTAATTAAACCGGAATATATTCGTTTTGGAGAACAGGACCAAAACGGATATGAACTTATTTTTCATATTAGAAATAGAGATTTAAGAAAAGAAGATAATTGGAGTTTGGAAAATTGGGTTGGACTTAAAGAATTGTTGGAAAACAAAAAAATAGCTTGTATTGGTACAAAAAAAGAATCTGGTTGGATTGAAGGTACTGACGATTTGCGAGATATTGATTTAAAAACATTACTAAGTATATTAAGAAATTCAAGTTGCGTTTTTGGGCCATCGTCCGGACCAATGCACTTAGCAAGTCTGTGTGGAACCCCTCATATTGTTTGGACAAATGGGCCCCATGACCGTATTAGATACGAGAAGAATTGGAACCCACACGACACTTCTGTTTTGTTTTTAAATGAATATGGCTGGAATCCTAGCCCTCAATATGTTTATAATAGATATGTCAAATGGAGCGAAATAAATGCATAATATTGGAATCATAGGTAATGGTTTTGTGGGCTCTGCAGTGGCACATGGGTTTTCCCTGTGTGCAGATTTAAGAATCTATGACAAGAATGAAAAACTTGCTACCCATTCTTTTGAGGATGTGGTGAAAAATAGCGAATTTATTGTCGTCTCTGTCCCCACTCCCTCAAGTGCCAAAACAGGTATCATTGATTTGTCAATTATGGATTCCGTTATGGAAGATATAAGCGCTTTGATCGATACCCAAAGTATTGTTATCATTAAATCGACAGCTATTCCTGGAACGACAGACGGATATATGCAGAAATATCCTCATATGAATATAGTTTTCAACCCAGAATTTCTCTCAGAGCGAACGGCACGTATAGATTTCATGAACCCCGCGCGCATTGTGATTGGTGGGGAGTCAGAGCCTCGTAGCCGTGTGGAAAAATTATATAGGAATAGATTCCCTCATACTAAAATTATTGAGACAGACGCGAAGACAGCAGAGTTTATCAAGTATATGTGTAATTGTTTTTATGCTGTTAAAATTTCTGCCTTTAATGAATTTTATCAGCTAGCCAAAAAAATGGATGTTTCTTGGGATGCATCGATAGACGGCATTTTAAGCTCGGGATGGGTTAATCCCATGCATACGCAGGTGCCGGGGACAGATGGAGATTATGGTTTTGGAGGAAAATGTTTCCCCAAAGACATCAGCGCGTTCGTTCGCTGTTTTGAGGAAAACAACACAAAGCCTTTAATCATGAGAGCCGCTTTGGAGAAAAATATGGAAGTAAGGCAAAATTTAAATTGGTTTTATATTGAAGGGGCTATTAGTAAAGTCGGTTGCGAGGGGACAGATGAATAGTTCAATTGATATAGGAATGAAGCATGTCAATAAAGGCTGGGGCTGGGAAAGATGGATTATAAATTGTGAGGAATATTGTGGTAAACTTTTGTTTTTTGATAATGGCAAGAGATGTTCTTGGCACTATCATAAACTAAAAGATGAAGTGTTCTATTTACAATCAGGTTTAATGATAGTTAAATATAGCGAAGACGATAATATCGAAAAAGCAAAACAACGAGTGCTTAATCCGGGAGAAAACTTTCATGTTTATCGAGGCTTAAGACACCAAATGATAGCATTACAAGATTCAGAATTATTTGAATTTTCAACACAACATTTTGATAGCGATAGTTATAGAATTATAAAAGGAGACTAATATGCATTTATCAAATCAGGCCCTAGGGGCAATCATGATGGCCCTTCAAGAGTCATTGCTACACCAAACGGACATTGTGCCGATTCTTCAAGGTTTCGAAATTGAAGAAAGTACGGAAGGACTCATTGTTAAAAACCCTCCCACCGTAAGGATGCCAAACACTGAAGAAGCGCCGGAGCCCGATGATACGAATGCCTCGTTATAACTACGAGTGCGATAATTGTGGAAACGTGATAATAATTTTTCATAGTATTGGTGACACTTATACTGATTGCAGTGCGTGTGAACAAAAGAATATTATGAAAAAATTATTGTCAGTTCCATTTATTATTAAAAACGATGTTGTTACTCAAGACAATAGACAGGTAGGTAATATAACTAAAGAATATATTGAAGCGAATAGAGAAATTTTGAAACAACAAAAAGAAAAAATAAAGAAGGAAAATTATGAGCCGTCTTGAGATAATATTGGGAATTGTCGCAACAATTTCTATTTTTTTTAACATTGGACTGATCTTATATGTAAAAGCAGCTATAGTTCGATTATTATCAATATCTGAGGAGTTAGGTGATTTTCAGCAAATGGTTGATGCTTTTGCTAATCATGTAAAGACCGTATACGAACTTGAAATGTTTTACGGTGATGAAACTTTAAAAAATTTATTAGAGCATGCACGATCTTTTAATGAACAGCTTGATACATTTGAATACATATATTCGCTAACTGAAATTGAAGAGGAAACCCGATTAGATGATAATGAAAATACAGAATCAGAACAAACCCAGGAAGAGGAAGAAGAAAGGTAAAAATTATTATTTTACTATTGATCACGAAAATGCAATTATTCAGTATTCAAATACGGATTGTATTAAAGAAAGAACTAGGCTTTATATAGATTTTATTCAGCCTGCTTTTAATGAGATGGTCGATAAAATAGTTTTTACCTATAAATTTACAAATTTGCCTAATTGTGATTCTTTGCGTGATGAATGCAAAATATGGCTAATGACAATATTAGATAAATATGATCCAAGCAAAGGCTCTGCGGCCTTTTCTTATTTTAGCGTTATTACAAAAAATTGGTTTATTCATAAAGTCAAGAGACAGCAAAAACGCAATCGTCGTGAAATTGATTATGAGAATATATCCAAAAGATATGAAGAACAGTATTTATCAACTGATGACTCATATTTGACATATAGAGAAGAAGAAGAATTTTGGAGATCTTTTTATAAAGAGTTGGGCTCTTGGGACATGTCTCAAATGAAAGAAAACGATATAAAAGTTTATAAAGCAATCCAAATTCTGTTTGAGTCAAAAGATGATATCGAAATTTTTAATAAAAAAGCTATTTATTTATACTTGCGAGAGATCACTGGATTGAACACCAAACAAATTGTCAATTCACTTAAAAAGTTTAGAAAGAAGTATAAGAACTTTAAGCAAGGATGGGAGAATATAGAACTATGACCCGGCAAGATTTGCAGAATCTAATAGATGAAGCACTCAATAATATTCGTAATGATAGAAAAGTTGCAAGAGAGTTTCTTAATGAGATAGCCAATCAAATTGCATCTGATTCAGAACAGAATAAATATCTGAGTCCGGTAGCTGCTAAGCATATTGAAACAATGCAACGCTCTAATGAACAATTGGTTAAAATTATTGGCCTAAAACAGAAAGGACAGTCACAAGGACTCGATTTATCTGATGAGGATAAAAACAATCTTTTTGACATAATTCAAGGTAAACAGGAGGCATAAATATGGCTGATTGGTCTATATTTTCTGATCCGATGGGTGCGATGAGCACGTTTCATCGTGTAATAGCAAAATCATTTGAAAGAAATGTTTATGGAGAAGGATATAGCAGAGACGAGTTTAGAGCCAGAATATTGTCAACACCGATTCTTATGGACGAAAGTGTGGGCGCCAACGACGTGGGACGATATAAGTTCTATGCTAGAATAACAGGCAGGCATTCACCCCATGATGAGTTAATTGATGATCCTTGTGATCCGACATATATTGCGGATCGACAGTTAGCAGAAGAATTGATACAGATGCACACTGAATTTAGATCAAAAGGAATTACTGAAAAGCCCGAAAAAGGGGACGAGGTGATTGTAAGATTGCACCGCCGCTCTAACGGCTTAGATGGTGAAGCATACGATTTAACAATTGGAGAATATATAAAGCCTGCTATTCCACTGGAAGCGATTTCTAGTAATTATGGGCCCAGTTCTGGTAATACTGTTAGTGCCGAGGAGTGTGCTGCATTGGGTGACGCGTTTGCCGGCGGCGTTGCAGATTGTCCAAATTGTAAAATGGAAGAGGGTCACACTGATGGCCAGCCATATATTGATCCCGGTGACAACGTAGCCGACTCGCAAGCGTGTCTAGACCAGATTGAGATAAATAACAAAAAATGCGGCCCGAAAGCAAACGCAGGCTGCAAAGATTCTCATTGGAAACGCAAAGCCAATTGTCCGGAGACCAGTTATAATAGATATGCCAAAAATATCTATTCGATTAATCGCCAATATGCCTACCCGTTTTTTAATCAATTTCTTGCTTTTATCATATCAAAAGGTTGGTCATGGGAGTTTACGTCTGCCCGACGTAGCGTAAAACACCAGTGGAATCTTTATACTGGCCGTCAGCATACCTCTAACATAGCCGGAATGCCTTGCGAGTCGAACCATCAATGGGGTATGGCCATAGACATAACTATTAGGGATGAAAATGGAAATCCGATCCACAAAAGATCAGGATTGATGACGCAACTGGAAAATGAATTTAATCAATATCTTGGCCCAAGTACCGGTACCGGCGGCAAGATCTACTGGTTAGGTCACTCTGGCGATCATCCTCACTGGGATATGCATTATGCTCTTGATGGAACAGATATCAGGAAGGAAGTTTCCAGTTTGAAAAAGAAATGTAAAGCATATTTTTGGGACCGCACCACTGGTGACCCAGGTACCGGAAGCGATATCCCAGCGGAATGGGACTCAGGATTTACAGATACTTTAATTGATAATCTGCCGGAAGTACCACCCATAACATAGATTGCAGAAGAAATAGGAATCAAATATGTCAAAAAAGAAAAAGCCACATCCATTATGGTCTAAAGAACAAGCAGCAGCAAAATCTGCACTTTTAGCGGATACCCCGTGGGATCCACAAAAGTTTTTAGATCTCCAAGCACAAGTTGGTCTTCCAACTGAAGTACCAGCAGATTCGCAATTATTTCACAAAAAAGGCCGCGCCCCAAAAGTAATATTTGATGTGGCGAATGAAACAGTATACCCTCAAGGTTCTCGTGGTGGTCCATCTGCTCCCGCACAAATTGTGTTTGGTTGTGATCGAAGAGACGGGAAGGCTTCAGGTTGGGGTTCGAAGATGTGTGGGAAGGCCGCTAGTATTGATATGGTTGTAGGTAGATATGCAGGCGCCCGTGGTGGAAAAGGAGTGAAAGATGGCCAGACAGTTGGTAATGATTTTGCCGCAGATGCCGCCAGAATTTATATTAGTAAATTAACAGATATTGATAAAAATTTTGGAATTGTCGAAGGACGATCCGGACAAATGAAGGAGCGCTCTGGAATTGCTGTTAAGGCTGATGGGGTTAGGATTATTGGACGCGAAGGCGTAAAAATAGTCACTGGCGCTGCAGATGGCTGGAAAGGTTTTGGTATGACAGGGGAACCAAATTCTCTTGGTGAAAAACTATTGCCGGCACCCACAATTGAACTACTTGCCGGCAACAATTCAGATGCAGTAGAAGTTACAGGTGGATTGTTTAATTCCCCAGAAACTTTTAATAACCTACAAGGTGTTGCGAGAGGAGAAAATGTTGTTGAAGCTTTTAGAGATCTAAGTGAGATTCTTGATGGAATTTGGGCTGCTGTATATAGTTTCATGACTAGTCAAATGCAAATTAATGCATCTATAGCTCCATGCATTGCAGCTACTGCTGGGCCTGGCTCTCCAGCGGCCGGCTCGGCAATGGGATCGATTATAGCTATTTACACTCCTTTGATGCTTAATAGATCGCTTGGTCCAATGACACAAGCTAGAAACAATAAAGTGATATGGGAAGTGAATCATTTACATCGACAAGGATATCGTTTTCTTGAGAGTCGAAATGTACTTTCGACATAAGGTATTATAATGGCAGAAGAAACAGAAGAAATAACAGGATCAATATCCTCATTTTTATATCATCAAGATAAAAATCGCGATGGGCTCATTGATATCTGTGAAGACCTAGTTGACGTTGAAGAAACGCCGGCATGCTTAGCATGTTCGCCTAATCCAAGTGCGCTTGTTGATGATTGGCGCAAAAAGCAGAGTTTGGTAGAGCCATTTCTTAATGAAAAAAACTGCAAGTATCAGATGACGGTTGGCACACAGTATACAACAACTATAGCAGAAAAATATTTAGAAGATTATACCAATGGAATACTTCAAGAAGATGAGGCAAATGAATATATAAACGAAAGATTCGATGAATTTGCTGAATTGGCAATTAAAAGGCTTTTAGATATATATGACAAAGACGATTCTGATGAATCAGTTGAAGCAATTAAATCAGTAGTTGAATATACAGATTTTTATTTGGAGACCCGTGTTCTCTCTCGATTAAAGCTTTTATATTCCGTACCATATGATGATTTGCATGCTCTTGATGATGCAGAGCCGGAAGAGGAGGAAGAGGAGGAAGAGGCCGGCGATACGATTGTCAAATATGATGCTAACGGCTTAAAGGGTCGTATGATTAAAATTCGAAAAGCGCTCAATCATTACAATCGATATTTAAAAGTTTATCGAGGCGTTGAACAGGGAAATATATATTATGATGATGGAGAATCGACTCCTTCTTTGTTTCCTTTAGAGTTATATGGTGATGCTGGCCTCTTTCCCACTTCATTGATGGGGAAGGTATTAACACAATTAGATAAGTTTTTAGTCCAAAAAGGATATAACCTTCCTGGTGTTGGCATAGGAGGGGCGTGGTTCAAAGATCGAGTTCTTGAAATGGAGTTTAAATTTGATAAAGAATTTAAGCTTAAGAGACTAAAGATTTGGACAGAAGGCTGTGGCGAAAAGCCCATCATGTTTAATAAAAAACTAACACCATTATTGGCGATGTCATCTTGGCTCGATCCAACAGCCATGGCATATTTTGCTCGATTAGAGGCAATGGAAGTGGATATTACGGCAAGAACGCCAAAACCATGGCTAGAGTTTATTGAAGAACATACATATCCACCGGTATATGGCACAACAAGTTTTGTATGGGGCCCCGAACAGACTGCTTTGAGTTGTATTTCTGACGCTTTAAGAAACGAGGCTAAACAGCTTGGACAAGATATTTTAGATGATGTATTTAGCATTGGTGATGCTATAGCATATCAATTTCATAAAAACTTATGTCGTTCCGCTTTAGGAGAAGTTATTGAAGACGACATAAAGATGAATCTAATATATGATCCTAACTCTAAAAGTATGAAAAGCCTAACAGCTATGGCAAAAGAGCAAGCTTTTAGAGAGCTTGAGGGAGACAATCAAGTCTTTGTAGCTTTATGTGCTAGGATTTTAGGAGGAGCGGCCGGCATAGGAGATCCCCTTGATTTGTTGGATATATTGTGGAAGGAGGGATTTGATAAGATCAAGATTTGTGGTTTATTTGATCTTATGATGGATGCAATTAACTGTTTAATGGGCGGCTTGTCTCTTGAAGAGGCGCTTGGCAGCATGTTAAAAAACGCGCTTACGTCCATGGGGATGGAAAATTTTGGTGATTTATTTATAGGATTACCACCAGAGAAACAAGCAGAACTTGATGCTTTGGTACAAAAGAAGCTTGAAAGTGGAGACGTTTTTAAGGAAGGATCCACTAACCAACAAATGTCGGATACCATAGCGGGCAAATTAGAATGGACAAAGCCATGGGAATCTACTGCAGAAGAAAAAACTAGAAAAGAAACAAGACAAGAAAAAAGAGAAGCTGCGAAAGAATCTGTGACAGATCCAACACCTATGACTTCGGCTGAAAAACAAGAGTCTTCTCAGTTATCTCGTAGAACATTAGCCCAACAATTTGATGCTGGATCTGAGGCGAATCAAAGCAAACTTAGTCCCAACGTTGTGATGGAAGCATATTTTTTGGCGATTTTGGAGATATATCAAGAGAATCTTTTAGAACTTTTAGATGAGCTTAATAAATTTCCTGGTGCTCCAATAGTTTCTGCCATTATTGCATTGATGGATTGTCCGCAACCTCCTCTTTTCAACCCAAGTATTATGGATTTTATTAAGGATATTGAATTGCCATGGTGTAGAAATATCAATGACATTAAACTTCCTAAATTATCAAATCCATACGGATGGATTCCAAAAATCAAAGATATCTGGGCACTCCTATTTCTAGCGCTAAAACAGGCGATATTAGAATTGCTTCTTAAAATTTTAATGAAATTATTTATAAAAATCTGTGAAATAATTGGAAATGCTATTTGTGCTGCTCTTGGTGCTGCTGGTTCTGCTGTCGCGGCATTGGTCGGAGGCCAGGATAGAGCTAAACTTAAAAATCTTATTCGTGATTCGATCTGCGGTGAAACTACTTCAGATGAACAAATTGATAGTACCATAGTTGATATGTTTAGTGCTCTTGGCGGCGGCGGCGCGGCTTTATCAGATCAAGAACAGGTTTTAGCAATGACAGAAGATCTTTCATCTGCAGTATCTCAAACAGAAATGATGAATGCTTTCTTGGGAGATGCTTCAAGTGAATTTTTAGACGTTTTCGACACAATCATTCAATATGAATATCCAGATATGCAAGATGCCTTTCCCAATAAAGAATCAATGGGAAATTTCTTTAAAAATGCCGGTAATTTAATGCCAGCAGACTTTAAAAAACAAATGCAAGATATGGCTGACAATCCCCTTCCGGGCGCCCCGATGCCGGCAAATCCAACTTTATGTGCCACTCCAGATCAAATAAATGAGTTTAATGAACTAAGATGTAACTTATTAGCTGGCAAGGCGACAAAATCGCAGTGTGAAGCTATGAAGCCTTCGTTCCTTGAGGACTTGGATGACTTAGGGGCTATCCTTCAGTCTGGTATACCAAACTATATTTCTAACAATATGCCACCACTTGTATCCGATCCTGGATGTGATAATGGATTAATTCCCTTTGAGCCAGAAGAATCAAAAGCTGCTGTATCTGCAGTATTGGGTGGAGAAATGGAACAATTGAAAATTGCCTTTTCTTATGATATGATTGGTAATGGTCCATGGAAAAATCAATGGGGATTTATTAATATGGTTCTTGCTGATACAATGGGAATGCCATTAACAGCACACAATAGAAGAGTTTTTAATAGAAAAAGGTGGGTAGATTTTTATGTTAATGAAGAATCGGGAGACTTTGATGCTGAAACGCCATTGGCAAACATCTGGAAACAAAGAGGAGCATACCCAACAGAAGTTGCTGGACACCTGAGAGACCAGTTGGGAGAACTGGATACGACTTTTGCTGGCAACAATGATTTGCAAGCGGCTGCTACGTTTTCTAAAACTTTTAAAGACTTGAATATTGATCGTTTTGGAAAGAATGTGGACTTATTATCGTTACCTGATTTTGGATATAATTACACAACCAAAGTTGATTACGAAGAAGAAAAAATTAAATTTACTGAAAATGCTAGAAAAGGCACCCCTGATGTAACGTTAACTTTTAAAGATTTAGCACAGGGAGATGAAAACACAGACTGGTCGTTTGGATTTGATTTGGGTTTTTATCTATCAGATTTGATATTATCTAATGAGTATCTTGGCGATGTTGGATATGTCAATCGTTACGATACTCTAGAGTCTAATGGTGAAAAAACCAGAGTTCCCAGTGATAATGCAAGAATTGTATTGACAACGGTATATAATGCTGCAGCAGATCTTGATTATTCTGCAATACCTTTTATGACAAAAGCAGACAAGAAAGAATTTAAAAAAGAGGCAAAAGATGCAGTGTTAATTTATGATAGAAAATATGAATTTTTATCAGTTGATAATACACTAGATGGCATTGATTTTTCAGATTATCCAGAATTTTTGGCTACTTTTGAATCTAAATCTTCCTATATGCCACAAATTGTTCTTCTAACAGAAATTTTAAATAATAATGGCGCCGGAACAACGAATAGCGCCGTTAAAGACTTTCATGATACTTTTATGTCTAGTGTTTTGGCAACTCTAGCAGGAGATGTTGCAGCAAATACTGCTTCATTTGATTATGGCGCCGTTTTTGATTCTTTATCATTAGAAGATACTGAGTATGTGGTGGATGATGATCAATCTGATTCTTCTGGTGGCACTCTCTACTATGACGCTGATTTCACAGATGATGATGGAGAAACAAGAGGGATCAAAAACAATGATATGATTTTAGGCGTTAGTCGAATGCAATATGAACAAGGTGAAGACGCTAATAGAGTTTTTTATCTGGACCCCTCTCAATATGGCGGCACTTATATGAATCCACCGATTTATATCAAGCCGCTACAGAATGTAGGTTGGTTAGGGTTTGTTGATGTAATGTTTCCGGAGTTGAGCCCTTGCAAACCACAAAGAACTGATTTGATTGATTTTGAAGATATTCAGAGTAGAATAGACGAAGTTTATCCTTCGCTTCCAGAAGATGAAAGACTTAAATCTGATCCTGATTGTGTTGTTGAAGTGCCGTATGCTAGAATTTTAGAGAGGTCATCAGTTGCAGCAATTGAGGGCTTAATAACTGCTGCGATCAGAATTTTTGTGAGCGTTCATTTTGTTAAGTCCTTGGCAACGTTTACAAAATTTTATCCTAAGTTTACAGAAACTTATAGTTCACTTTTCGCTCAATACATTGTGGAAGATATGGAAGTTCAATTTAAAAATAGTCGTCAAAAAGTTTTTGAGGGCCCTTTTAAAGATACTGAATTTTGGTATGCCTTTTTAGAGCAGTCGGTTCAAACATATTCTAGAAGAGTTAATGATGGTAATATTCTAGATCCGCCTGAAAATGTATTATCTGCGATGATGAGCTTAAACGATCTTCAAGAAGATTACGAATATCCATACCGAACAGACTTAAAAGAAGCAAAACAAATGGACGAGGTAAGCTTCTTTAAAACCTTAAAAAATTATCGCTCTAATCAAAACTTAGAGGCAATTCAAGCAACAGAAGAAGCTGCAAAATTAGTTCTTAAAGAATTAGTTAACGAACAGTTGAACTATATGGGGGAAAAGTTTGTTGAAAATTTGGAAGGCGTTGGAATGTCGCCTGATGTATTCGATTTGGATTATTATGTTTTTGAAAACTTAACACAAGGCAGTAGCTTAACGCTGGGACAGGACATAAAAGAAGAAGTTGTTGCTCTTCCGACTGAAGGAGAAGAATTGTATA
>Ga0209349_1000342_pt1 | contig 25553 bp, 26 predicted proteins | sample ETNvirnome_2_130_FD_184067 | JGI IMG/M metagenome (GOLD analysis project Ga0209349, IMG submission 184067) | Marine viral communities from the Pacific Ocean - ETNP_2_130 (SPAdes) (version 2) | ecosystem: Environmental > Aquatic > Marine > Oceanic | place: Pacific Ocean | collected 2013-06-22
CTACCGGGCCCAGACCAGCTGGAGACGCTGGTACCTGCGAATTGTCAATTTCATTAACAAAAACGCCAGGGGATACAAATCTAAACTTCTTAACCGCCATTCTTGATGTTCTCCTTTTGCATTAATTAAGTGATTAACTTAAGTTATTTTCATTATTAAATAGTATAGGGGCACCCCAACAGTCTTATTCTCTATAAAAACCTCTACTATCAATATTTTCGGGTATATCTCCCACTACTACGTGCTCTCTGGCAAAGCGAAATTCTACGGCATTTTGACGCTTTACTATCTTCGGACGTTCTTGGTTGGGCCCGTCGCCGATCAAATATCCTAAAACATTTGCTGTAATTACTGTCTCATAATTTCTTTGAGTCATGTCTAAGTTGCTAGTATTGCTATTATTTGCATAGTTTCCTTCAAGGAACACTTCAAATTTGTGATTATCTCTCTCGATTCGAGGAGGCATTGTGCTGTTCCCTGCGATAGTCACCCACGGCTGGATAAGGTCGTTCATTTGCTGCTGGTATTCGGTGCGCAAACTAATTTCATATCCAACGGTCACCCAGGTGGGAAGAGGTATAGTTATCGTTTCATATACATTTTTTCCAGCTACCATATTTCTTTTATTGGTGGCATGCATAGAGGAACGCACGTTGCCCGGGCCAAATCTACGATCCGCCAAGTTGTTTTGAAACTCGGAAGTTTTCTTCTGATTAAGACGTCGAGCTACCGTAATAGTGCCCCCTTTGGAATCGTTAATTGGCATTACATTAGCCCACGGAAGTCCTCTCTTATTTGGCTCTTTGATAACCGACTTTCTTTCAACAGTGATAAGGGGAAGTATTAATGTTTCTTCTGAGTCCCTTACGTCTTTGTTGTTTTTAATCTGAAAAGCTCTTTCTGCGGACGCCCAAATAATGGGCACCTTTTCAAAGCCTTCGTTGGTGGTGGTGAATAAATTTAATTTTTCGTTAATAAAATCGTAAAGAGCATAATCAATGGTTTCTAATGTAGAAGGCATCATCACTACTTCTTGTACTTTACCCTCGGTGGTATTATCATCCATATACGCAAATCGAATGGGGAACTTGTTCTGTAACTCTTTTTGATTCTTTTTAACTGTCATCGTTTATACCTCGAAATGTTCCTCTGCGTGCACGGACACAATCTGCACTTATCTGAAATTTATGTTCTACCTGACCGAAATAATATTTAGTATCATTATAGGTTTTGGCTATTTCGTATAGCTTATCGCCGTATTGAACAAAGTCGCCAGGGCGAACATAAAGATTTTGATCTTCTGTTAATCTTTTGCGATGAAAATGAATCGTTAATTTGCTTTGATATTCATAGCTGTATTTATCGTTTGTTTGCTCGTTCTCAACAACTACATAAGCATATACTCGGACTGGCGGTAAAAAGGTTTTATCCAATGCCTCCCCGTATAACGAATGAAAATTAGTTCTATCAACGTCAATAGGGTAATATATAACAGTTTGCCCAATAACGCGCTCAGCTAGCTCGTCATTAACCTGCTTGACCAAATCACGCTCCTTCTTCCCAAAAAACATGGGAGGAGGAGGGGCCGCAGGTTGATCCCATTTGTTGTTCGTGTTTCCCATCTATCTACCCTACGTAGATGCCGGCCGGTATATCGGCCAAAACTTTTTCAGCATTATCTCCGATTGTTGCATCGACCTCGGCAAGTTTAGAGTACGTAAGTTCGTCAAATGTTGTCTTAAGCTCTTCTCGCAAAGCATCTTGCTCCGCTTTCGCTTGGGCTAACAATTCAGAAGCATTCAAGGTGACCGATTCTCCTGGAATAGGAATAGAAGCAAACTTCCCACGTATCTGTCCTAGCATTTCTTTTGCCAAGGCCAGAGCAAAGCGGCGGATCCACTGCTTTCCTATGGAATTAATACTATTATAGGCTATATTTTGAAACGGTAACGTATTCATATTATTGACGCCCTTGACTCCTGAAAGCCTATCTCCAGCAGAATCGTCCCAAGGGTCCGTCTCTACAGTAAATTGAAACCAAAACTTTGCTGGACTGTTAGATCCGGGAGTAGGGTGTATACGAAGCATATTATTCTTTATCTCATACGACCAATGAGATACCCTAGTATTTAAGGCATCCTCGTAAGCCATTGATTGAAGTTTGTTCTGCCAAACAGGTACAATATCGAATGTGGAATCGTCTGCATACTGTCCGTAAGTTCTTAAGTTTCCAACTACACTGAATCCTCCGTAATAACCATAAAAGCGCCACATGGCTTGAGGTGTTTTATAATAAAGTCTCCGAATTGTAATTCTTTTATTACCGACTTTGCCATAATACGGAACAGTCGAATCGGTTGCCGCTGACTCAGAAATAATAGTCTGTAAATCATAATCTGATTGACTATTAACTTTGGTTACAGATCCTGAATAAATATATTCGGTGCCCCCAACATTAGAATCGGTAGCAACGCGTTCTCCAACTCGCCTTATATAGCCGTAATCATACTTTGGATATCTTAGTTCTATTTTTGAACCCGAAAGAGAGTGGCCGCTTGTAATTTGCCCATCCTGATTAAAGGAGGCAGTAGAGTGACCCAAAAAGCTTGAGAGCGAATTCTTCGACTGATGCACGTTAACAATGTATGAATATTCCAAGCAGGCCTCTTCATAGGCTGCATATATATTTCCAGCCGTTAACTCAATATCTAATATATCACCGCCTAATTTTTTATAAGTGTATGCTACCTGATCAGCTGCGCCGGCGTGAAATGCCGTCGTTTCATAAATGCCAAAAGGGAGTGCCGCGGCAACATCACCGGACGTTCCCGTGACCGGTAAAATATTAGAATTCGTAGTAGAAGCTGGATTTAATTTTGGAAGAGCCATTTATTAGTCCTCAAGGTTAACTAGTGATACTGTTATAAATAGAAAGCCCCGCCTCAAAAGAGACGGGGCTTTAACTATTTTGACCTTACGTCAGTTATAATTAAACTAGATCACGAATGACAACTAGTCCATACATATCTGGACGCACCATCTTCTTGGCATATCGGGTCATGACGCCCTTACGGGGTACAAAGTCCTCAACGCCGAAGATTGTAGGCGTGGTCTGCAGCGGCACATAGGGAGCGTATACATAACCACTCTCTAGGAAACTACCGCCTCTACGGCCCACCAGCACGAGGCTGCGCGGGAAGTAGGGATCGACATAAACATCCCATTTCTTAGAAACGGAACCAACCTTAACGGTGCCAATCGTGCCCTTATCACTGTCAGCAGTGACATTGGCGCGGAAGCCAGCCGTGAACTCAAGGATGTTGGCAACTTCAGGTCCGCAGACGACGAAGTTAGCAGCACCGCGTAGAGTCTTACGGTGGATCTGAGCAGAGACATCATTGATGGTCTCAATAAGCGTCTCATACCACTCGCTCACGTTACCGGTGAAGTCGGGAGTAGCCGTGGTGGCACCAACCTCCTTACCAGTTTCGCGATCAAGGAATCGACCTGCAGCACGTGACCAGTAACGAACACCAGCCTTCGAACCGCGAATTAAGTCCTCGATGATCTCGCGATCAATTTCAAGAGCGATCTGCTCAGATAGAATCTGAGTAAGCTCGACCTCGGCATCAAGGTTGTGGTAGGCGTTAAGATCCTGTCCTAACTCCGGGGTCCACTTAGCCTTGAGCTTCTTGGTAACTGCCGTAACAGCCACACTGTCGACCTTAATATCGATCTCAGGAATGTTTGGACTACCTTCCAGTCCCCATTCACTATCACCCTTTAGAGAGCCTAGACCCGTACCGACGTCAAAGTCGTCTGTCTCGGGCCACGACCACGTGTTGTTTGCGAGTATACTGCCGGTCATCAACTTCATAGCCGGAAGAGAGTCGCTACCATCACGACTAACAAAAGTCATTAGAAGTGATGTTGAAGCACGGTCACCGATCGGACCTCCCTTGGATGCGGAACCAAACTGGGTAAGTCTGCGAACGAGACGGACACCAGCGGTGGGCCAGTCGCCACTTCCGGAAGAATTAAGAATACCGGGACCACCTAGAACATTCCCGCCGACGGGGCCCTTACCACCAGAAACCTGGATAGCAACAAGATCATCTGCATTTAGAGCAGCACCTTCTGCAGTAAAGAGACTTGCAGAAACCTGACACACAATAACTTGGCTCGAGCCAGAAAGGAAATCCGGATCGTATTGAGTAAGTGCTCCTAAAGTGTGGGCACTACTGCCGGCAACAACAGAAACATTACGACTACCAGTCGTGTCTGTTTGACCAGCGGTACCGGAAGCAATTACAGTAAAGTTGACTCCGGCAAGAGTAGAAGAAGCCGTAGGCGACGCAAAACCATTATTTAGGGCATACGGGCCGGCTTCGGGATTATTACCCGTGGCCAAATCCACACCGCCAGTAATCTGTGATCCAACAACGCCACCACCAAAGAGTGACTGGTTAATATCGTTACCTAGACGATACTTCTCATTAGCAGAAGCACCACCAGAATCGGGTGAATAAAGGAAATCAAGGAAGAAGATCAGGCCAGAAGGCAAGCTCATGGGCTGAACACTTACAAGATCGTTGGCAATTAGATTGCCGAATACTCGGCGAACGAGGGGGAACGCGACGGCAGCAAAGCCCTCAACGTCTCCAGCAGCCATGCTGGAGGCCTCACGAAGTAGCTCTCTTGCTTGGTTTTCAAGCAGCGACGCCATTCCGTTACGAAGATGATCATTATCTAGACCCTCTAGAAGACCAGTCTTTTCCCACTTAGAGATTAGAGCTTCGCCTTCTCGAGAAAGATCTCGATTAATAATACCTTCGGTTAACTTTTGAACAATAGACATTTTTTATATTACCTCCTAAAATTTTATTGTTTTAAACCTGCCAAACGTAACATTCGATCCATATTTGGATCAACAGTAGTAGAAGCATTTCTACCTCTATTTGAGTCTATACTAGAACCTAAAAGCATAGAAGTGGTTGGTTTACTAACAGCTTCGCGAAGTGATTCAATACGGCGAGTCGTGTGACCGCCCACTGCGCCTTGAAGTGATTCAAACAACATCTTCGTTTCTTCTACCGAACTGGCGTTACGAACAGCTTCGACAATTTTCTCTTTTTGTCGCTCATTCAAGGAGGTGCTATTCAAAGCCTTATTTTGATAAAGAAGTTTGGCGTTTTCTAATATCAAGATATTTAATTGATCCTTTGCTTCTCCAAGCAAGGACCTTAAACCGCCGACCTCGTTTTGCAAGTCAACAATTTGTGATTCATAAAGTTTTAGATAATTTTCTTTTTCATCGGTTACCTCATCCGATTGGGCCTCAGCGGCCGCGTTTTCAGCAGCGGCTTCTTCAGCTTGCTCCTTGGACTTCGGCCAGATAGATCCCTGCAGCCGAGAGGCAACGTCCACCGTCAACTCTTCCGCTATGGCATCGATAAGCTCATCAGAGATCTCAACATCTTCTTCTAGTGGCGCAGCCTCCGGAGCTTCCGGGACTTCCGCTCCTGGCTCGCCACCTAGGGGGGGAGCTTCTTCTTCCCCGCCAAAAATTTCTTCGGCCGTCTCCTCGGAACTCATTAGTTCTGAGGCATCGGGTCCTAGACCCTCTTCCTCTTCGGCATGGAGCCGAGCCTTCAAATCGTCAAAATCAATCTCGATCATCTCTTCATCCTCGGGGCCTTCGATGTCGGGATTTTCATGAGCCAACGGCACATCATCAGCAAAAGAGGCGTCTTGAGCGGGAGGTACATCTTCTCCTAAGCCCATGCCTAGATCCTGTTCTAAGCCCATATCTAGATCCTGTTCTAGAAGAGTGCCGAGAGCGTTTTTAACTTCCCCCGAATACTTCTCTAATACGGCATTCTCGGCGTTTTTTAGCGCGGCCTCTTTTAGGGCTGCGGCGTCGACGATAGCCTGTTCTAACAATGAAGACATTAAATCACTCCCATTCCTGATAATTTATCAACTTAATTAGTATTGAGAATACTAAAAAGACTGTAAAGACAATATTTTATACCTCACGAAGAGCTTCATAGATATCTTCAAACACCGAGGCTTGATAAAAAGCAGTCATATTCCCATCACGCACCTAAGCCGGCAGCCTCAAAGATGCCTTCAAATGTATCTTCGTCTACGTCATCACTAAATATCGCGTGGGCCGCCCATCTGATATCGGCGGGCGGTGTTCCGGTTGTATTATATCCAAAGCGCAAGCCGGTAAGGGGGGCGGGGCACGGGTCACAAGATGGTGCCATATCCCACGTGGATTGGTTGGTACCCCAGTTACTACCTATCTGTTGAACGAATGCTTCGAATCTATCAGCGCTACCGTTGGCATCGGAGTCATATAGTCTCCACGCAAAAAACCACCAATTGTTAGTTCTATCGTCGCTTGAATTACCGTGGGATAGCGCAAAGTTAGTCCCCGTTGCCCCGAATGTTACCCCGTTAATTTTGTTGTATGTGGCAAGCCCCAGCACATTAGCCGTGCCTTGTGGTGTGGTGGCGGTACCGAAATAAGACACTATCTCGATGCGGCTGTGAACGGACGGCTGGTAAAAGATGACGAACCCAGCGCAAGGCTCGACCGGATCGCAGCAACCGACAGGCGCTGTCCAGGAGTCTTGGGCTGCGCCATAGTTCGTAGTATTACAATCCCCAGCGTCAGTAGAAACATACTTTGTTAAGGCTGTTGAGTGGCCGCCAGGCGCGCTGCTGTCTTCAATCTGCCAGTTTCCTGTACTGGCCAGCTCGGCGATGAGGTTTGGTTTATCGTTACCGCCAATCTCTGTCATTATTGTAGCACCATCGGCCAAGTCTCCAGTGTTAACTTCTTGGCAAGTCCATAGTCCGAACAGATTCCCGGTGCTCTGACATGCGGCAACGAAGGCATCTCCTCCTCCTCCCCCCTCAATACCCAATACATTTTTAATGTTATCGCCAGGAACTTCCAAGATCGATTTGATTGATTCGCCTGAAACCGAATTAAGAGTTTTAATTGACACTATTATTATTCCTCGACACCTAGTTCAACATAAGTGGTGCTGGGATTAAAATAAATTACATTTGCCACATCGGTTGCATAACCAACGACCCTCACATAAGCGTTCCCGCCCCCGTTTTCGTGTTTGCCTGTATCGGGGAGACCGCTGGTCATAAAGGATTTGTGCGCAAAACTAGAACTACAAACATATACGGGGCCCCCTTTTACAAATGACTCAGAGAACCACGTATGAGCATCAAAATAGCCACGAACTAACATTCCATTCGAATTAGGGTTGCTACCAATAGAAATTGCAAGAAGTTGAGTATGACCGCTTCCTGTAGCAGTCGCGGACGCCGAGGTCCATGTGCCAGCGGTATTCAGATAATATAAGCCACCCGCTTCCAGAGTGGTGGTGGCTGTGCCTAAATATAAGACCTCTCCGCCGCCCGTATCATTAGAAAGGTTTATTGGATTTCCGGCGCCGGTATGATGTACACTGAATGAAACTTTAGGCGCCGTAGTGTTAACACCGACTTTAGCAGAACCAGCAGTCGTCGCTCCGCCGACGGCGGTGGGGCCCACCAGGGTGGTTGTATCGCCACTAAATACAGCATTCCCAGCGATAGTCAAACCAGCCGCGCCAGAAAAGGCGCCTGCTGCTGTAATGCTGCCATTTGCTGTCACCAAATTTTGACCGCTGACGGCGCCGGCACCAGAGACAGTGGTTCCAACAATTATAGAGCCCCCAATAATGCCGTTCCCAGAACCAGATATGGCGCCGGCAGCGCTAATGCTACCATTGCGTAACGTCAAACCAGCAGAAGCAGATATGGTGCCATCAGATTTAATCGTCCCGCCGCCATTTCCATCGCCATAGCCATTTGCAATATGCAAGTTTTGTCCAACTATATCACCAGATGCGCTTATGTCAAGTGAAGCGGTAATGGAACCAGAGGCCTTGATTGCAGAAGCGCGCGACGAGAACAAGGTTTCCCCACCAAAAGTGGATCCCAGACCGGCACCATAATCACCACTAGAGGAAAAATAGGCGCCGGCCACCCTATTAGCACCTGAAACGGCCGTGCCAGCAACCACGGTTGTGTTCACCGCCAAATTTTTCCCTTCGATAAGTTGGGAGGCAGAAACGTTATTACCTGCTATCACATTCGCCGCACCGGAAATAACTCCCGTATTGGTGATGGAACCGTGTGCCAATGTTATACTTTGGCCCAATATTGGGCCGGATGCACTTATAGCCACAGAAGCAGTGATTGACCCCGAGGCCTTGATTGCAGAAGCGGGCGCTGAAAACAAGGTTTCGCCGCCGAAAGTTGAGCCCAAACCAGCACCATAGTCGCCGCTAGAGGAGAAATAGGCGGCTGCCACCCTATTGGCACCTGAAATAGCTGTGCCGGCAACCACAGTTGTATTTACTGCCAAATTTTTCCCTTCGATAAGCTGGGAGGCAGAAACATTATTGCCTGCTATCACATTCGCCGCGCCAGAAACAACTCCTGTATTGCTGATCTTGCCGTGCGCCAATGTTATGTCTTGGCCTAATATTGGGCCAGAGCCAGTAATACTTCCATCTGCCTCTATGCTACCTGATGCCTCAAAAGATCCAGTTTGAAATTTATAAGCCATTTAGTTTTCTATCCTTTTCATTAGAATACCATCCAGCTCGTGCCACTAGTAATTAGTTGCACAGATGCTCCCGGTGTTGTTAAATATATCTCTCCGGCGCCATCAATATTATCGCCCGGATAGTACGGTGTAATAATTTTTACATTATGATTCATATGGTAAGGGGTGAATTTACCAACAGCGGCTCTCTTGATAAAGAAACAACTCCCCGACCTAATATCTTCTGCACCAGTTCCCAACCTTGGTAGTTCCAAGGTTATAACGCCGCCGCCAGAGCAATTAATGTACATATCGCCATGCTCAGGCTTCAAAAACCCAACTTGGGCGGCGTTTATTGTCCCAGTGGGCTTTACATTATATTGGAAAGTGGCGCCGAGGATCTGGCCGTACTCGTTGATAATTTCGTTATTGTTGATTGTCAGCGATTGTCCAACTAGGGAGCCGGCTCCTGAAACATTAACTAACGAAACTATATTACTTCCAGTGATTGACCCCGAAGCTTTGATTGCAGAGAATGGCGCTGAAAATAATGTTTCACCGCCGAAAGTGGAGCCCAAGCCAGCGCCATAATCACCACTAGAGGAGAAATAGGCGCCTGCCACCCTATTGGCACCCGAAATAGCAGTGCCAGCAACCACAGTTGTATTCACTGCCAAGTTTCTACCGAGTACACCAATAGAAGCAGAAACATCATTACCTGCTATTACATTAGCAGCGCCAGAAACAATTCCTGTCGCACTAATAGAGCCATGGCCAACTACTAGATTTTGACCGCTGATTGTGCCGGCACCAGAGAGCGTGCTTCCAGCTACAATACTGGCAGCGCCAGAAACAATTCCCGTATTGGTGATGGAACCGTGTGCCAATGTTATACTTTGGCCCAATATTGGACCGGATGCACTTATGGCCACAGAAGCGGTAATAGAGCCAGAGGCTTTGATTGCAGAAGCGGGCGCTGAAAATAATGTTTCGCCGCCGAAAGTGGATCCCAGGCCAGCACCATAATCACCACTAGAGGAGAAATAGGCGGCTGCCGCCCTATTAGCACCTGAAATAGCCGTGCCGGCAACCACAGTTGTACTTACTGCTAGATTTTGACCGCTGATTGCGCCAGCACCAGAGAGCGTGCTTCCAGCTACAATACTGGCAGCGCCAGAAACAATTCCTGTCGCACTAATAGAGCCATGGCCAACTACTAGATTTTGACCGCTGATTGCGCCAGCACCAGAGAGCGTGCTTCCAGCTACAATACTGGCAGCACCAGAAATAATTCCCGTATTGTTGATGGAGCCATGTGCCAATGTTATACTTTGGCCCAATATTGGACCGGATGCACTTATGGCCACAGAAGCAGTAATGGAGCCAGAGGCCTTGATTGCAGAAGCGGGCGCTGAAAATAATGTTTCGCCGCCAATAGTAGAGCCCAGGCCGGCGCCATAGTCGCCACTAGAAGAGAAATAGCCGGCCCCAATTTTGGCAGCACCAGAAATAGACGGTGTCGTCCCCACCACGGGGCCAGCGCCTATTGATATTGTTCCAGTAAACTGATGGAGATCGTCCGCGGTATCCCCAAACTTTGAAGCGCCGCTTGAAGAAAATACAGTAACGTGTTTGTGAGATAAAGTGGTAACATACATCCCATGGGCAAATATTGACCCAGAAACATCTAGAGTGCCTGTAAGTTTTAGTGTATGGTGGTCGGTAACGGTCGCAGATCCGGTAGGATCCCCAGAAGACGTCAAAAAGACAAGACGGTTGCTACCGGTAAAATAATTATCGTCTTCTAGATACTGTAAAGATCCAGTTGGACCACTCCCTGTGGAAAGGTGAGCGCCTACGTATGCCCAGCCACCCATAGTTCGTTAAACCCCTACGCTGCCGGTCCAGTTCGTATAGCTAGCGCTTACAGGGTCTGGCGATATACTAGGATTGTTGATCGCCCCTTGATTAATAAATGTTAGGCCAGCCACAACAATAGCATGGTTAGAACCGCTTATCCACACCTCTGTTAATTTTAGATCAAGTGGGCCTACTTGGCCGGGGCCCGTGGTGGTACCAGAGGCGGGGCACAAAAAATACCCTGTATTATTATGAAGCTCGGCTTCGAGCGAAGCAGAAGAAAATCCCACACGCAGTTCCGAAGCGCCTTCGTTCTGAATCATAACCCACTTGGTTACATTAGGAAATTGTATTTTAACAGGGCCGCCTACATTTCCACAGTTTACAGCACCCGTAACGAACGGTTTTCCTGAAACTTGATAAGACCCTACATTTTGTAATCCAGCTCTGTATTGATAAGTTGGGTTCGATGGGTGTGTCATTAATATTTCTCCAGCTATACTTAAATAGTATTAAGTTTGTAACTAATTCCTTTTATTGCTTTTTCTTTCAAGGCGTTCGCGCTCTCGGATAGCCTTTCTTCGTTTTATTTTTCTTTTAACAGATGGCTTTATATAGTGTGAGCATCTTTCACGATAACTTTCTAAGACTCGCTCCTTTTTAACTTTTTTTATAAAGCGTCTGATCAGCCTATCTGAATTTTCACGTGGGCGCGCGCAAACACTAACATTAATAGCCACTGAATATTCCTATTTCCCAGATTCTACATGCGCTTTCCAGTGCTTGCCAACTGCACCGAATAAGCCGTCTATATTAACGCCCTGATCTGTAGCCTCAACATGTGCTAGGGGGCCTTCGTAAGGTATTGGCGCGCCAGGAGCAGGACCCCCAGATGACAAGGGACTTGTACCTTCAAAAAGGTTAATGCCGTTGTAAGAATCTTTTCCTATTGCATCCAAAAGTTTCTTTTTGTGTGCGTTGAATTTCTCTTTTTGCTCTCTGATTGACCGTTGACGAGCCTCGTCGGACTGAATATTTGATTTACTTTGTGGCTGAGATTCAACAATTTGAGCGGCGCGCAGACCGGTAGTCACCTCCGATATAATTCCTGATAATACGCCGTCTTCAAACATCACCTCCTTTATACATTCTTTTATTAAGGGCTTAAGAATTTCTTTTAATTGTTTTTTATTCATCTAGTCCTCTAAAATTTCATTTAATACGCGGTTAATTCTGTCTGCCTTTGTAAAGACCTCGTTGATTCTGTTTTTGTTTTCTCGCATCATAAACGCGCCAGGGGTGGAGGGCTCTGATACCATATCAAAACAGATTAATTGAAAATCGTCTTCGACCATGGTTTTTCCTGCACTTTCAGTAACAGAGCCCAAACCACGAGAAGAGATTCCAATAGATACTCCCGAATCCACCAAAGAACGGAGGATGCCGCCAGATGGGGTATCCAAAACCTTCATTTTACCCATAACTTTGTTGGTATCCATCCAGATATCTGTTATTTGATGAGAGACGTTTCTAAGATTGATAACCGAATCTTCCGGGTGATCAAGTTCACCCAGTGCTCGGTTATCTTTTACTAGTTTTTTATAGTTTTTAACCTCTCTTTCCAATATTGCTTGAGGATAAATGCGCCCGTTGCCATTTTGTGTTTCTGCCATTTGCATCATACCAGACAACATCATGCCACCTTCGGCAACAAATTTCTTTTCAGCTTCTGTAAGGAGATCCTGACAGGAGCCCCCATCGCAAAGCTCATAATATTCTCGGAGAAGTTGTTGGGTCATTCCGACGCCCATGGCGATATATTTTCAGGCTCGGGGAGCGCGCCGAGCGTCTGCGCTTGTCGATGCGCGGCTTGCTGGATGCGACCGGTGCCCCTACCGACACGGCGAGACCGCGGAGAACCGACATGCATAAGGAAAGCCCGTCGGGCGTTCCTTAGCTCCACTTTCATTCTGGTATTATTTTCTTTCTGCTCTCTTCTTACCAATAGTTTTTCAATGGCCTGCCCGGCCGGTGAACCTACGAGGCCCTCGGGATCTTCTTCATATGTTGGAGAGGTGTAGGCCGGCGGAAACGCGGCCTTTGGCTCGCCCGCGGCGGGATTGCTCCAGGGTCTGGTCCGTTTTTCAAGTTCTTTACGAGTCATGCCGGGCTTCTCCTTGCCCGGTAAACCGGAGCCAACGGGGACCGGTCCTCTATATGGTCTTGAAGGTACGTGTACTTCGCCCGACTGTCCAGTCTTCGGTGAGGCCTCTATTATCTGATATACAAATTCAACCAATTCTTGATTGGTAAAGCCATGCCTTAAAAGTGGAACTTCTAATCGTTTTGCTAATTCCTCAATAGCTGGATCTACCGCCTCTAGTAAAATTTCTCTATCGCGATCAGCCGTCTCATGCAAGAAATATCTTGGATCAATTCTTTTCTTATTTTTTTTATACCTCATGATCTATTCCTCTGAAATCTCTCCTTCGCTGGCTGCAGCGAGGAACTGCCCTAAAAGTTTGGAAATTGCTCTTTGGTCCGCGGCTAACGCTTCTCGATGTCCTCTAAGAATGCCTAAGATATCTGCGACAGCTTTAGAATCTGTCAAGCCGAGCTTTTTAGCATCATTTTCTAAATCTTTCAAAGCCTTCCCCATGGGCTTATCAAACTTCAAAAGAAGATTTTCAATCTTTTTCTTGTGAAGGTCAATGATCTTTATTTTCTTTCCATAGCCATAAGCCCCCGTGGTGGCTCCTGCTATCGGAGTTTCCTCGGGAACTTTTCCGCCGCCGACCGCGGTGCGGATTGCGGAGGCTCTTTTGCCAACTGCTTTGCCGGCAGCCCCTACGGCACCCTTGGCTCCTGCGAAGCGACTCCGGAGTCGGTCGAAGACCCCCTCTTCAATTGCTTCGAGTTCCTTCTGGGTGAGGCCCTGCTCTTCCAAGAAATACCTAGGATCAATTCTTTTTGTATTTTTTCTGCGTGCCATTGTATTATCCTCTTAAGCAGTCAACTACCCTTGCAACACCGTCGTACTGGTTGTAACATCCATTTAGTCATGTCGTTCTCCTTTTCCTATTTGTATCCCGTCGTCGCAGATAATCACATTTAAAGCATATGATGTACCAGAACTCAGGCATCCAAGCAAAAATCCAGTTAAAAGATTATTGCCATCAAAAATAAATAGTTCCGTATAGTTATTAACGCCCCATAGAAATACGCCAACCCAAAATCCTATGCACATGGGGCAAGAAAAAAAATAATGTTTAGGTCTAATGCGATCTAAAAGCTTTGAAAAACAAAGCATCTGTGTAAGTCCATAAGCACAAAGAATGAAAAAAACCAAACTTTCAAGAATGGGCCACATTATGACTTGCATTTTAATATCTGTATCTTAATGGAATATAATAGTAACCCGGTCGCATGGCGCCCTTTTCGGCCTCTTGTGGAACTTCCCCGAGTTCTGTGCTGTCTCGATCGGTTGGATTTATGTAATAATCCTCCAGCTCTTTTTCATACGAATCAACAACAAGCTTAAGCTCTTCTTCTTCTTTTAAAAATTCAGAAATAACATACACAGCGGACTGCAAAGAATTCGCTTGTTTTGCTTCTGGAATTGCAGCCTCCAAAGAATTAAATATATTGCCCCCTTGAACCGATTCCCTTTCAACAACCCCCTTGTCTGCCAAATACTCAAAAAATCTAGACTGAATTGAGTAAGTATCTTCCATCGCAATGTCTTTTGGGAAGGCAATAACCTTATTCCCTTCTGGCAAAACGACAATATCAATTTTATCGTGATCCATAATCAAAAGATTGCCATCAAGCGTTTTTCTGGCGTTTAGCTCAACTGATGCTTGCGGCCCGCCGATGTCAATTTTAATCATTTGATCCGATTTCCTTAACAAGGTTCTGAATTTTAAGTACCGATAGAATCAATTCTTTGCCTAAAACGCTTGTTCTAAATTCTTCTAGTTTGTTTATCACTCTTTTTGCTTTTAAAAGCATGTCTTCATCAGTGTATATTTCTTCCATTTTTAAGGCGCCTTTAATTTCTTTTTTAAGGCGACCAATCTCTTCATTTAAATAAGCTTTGAGCTCAATTCCGTTATCAGCAAAAGAAGAAATGTACTTACCCAAAAGAACTTTCTGTTCTTCCAAAAGAGAATTATATTCTTGATTATATTTTTCAACAAAAGATCGGTAAACCAAACTATCAACATGTTTCATTTCTTCAGCGCTTGTTTGAGTTCCTGACATTGTTTTTAATATTGCATCTTCGTACAACACACGCTGTTTTATAGGCGTTAGAGAATTAAAAATTGAGGAGACAGTCGCAAGAGATTTAAAATTTGGCACAAAATTGTTCCAAATGGCGCCGCCGAGTTCTTTATTAATTTTTTTAATTAGGCGTGTCTGTGTGTAAAACAACTTCTTCTTGTCTAGGGTTCGATGTGATTCTTTGACTTCGTTTAATAACTTTTCCGCGATAGTGGGCGCCACTTCGGTGGTCTCTAAAAGGGCTTTGTATAAATCGAACTCTTCGAACAGAATACTATTTTTATTAAAGTGCCCCCTTATGATTGATATAACAAGATCTCTTTTTTGAATATCTTTATGAATCAAAGATTTTGTTAATTCTCGTACGAGTACCTCATACAAAAATGCGGTATTACGCTTTTTATTGTGCTTTTTCCTCACCTGTATTGCTCTCCATTATTGTATTTTTTGCCTCTAACTCGTCAATCAACTTTCTGACAGCAGCAGAATTTTCTAAAAACTGTTGCTCGCCTTCGTCCCTATAACTAGGTTGCAAGTTTTCATAAAGAGAGTTTATGTTTAAAAGGTCACTCCCTTTAAATATGTCTCTACGCGCACTTGCTTTAACTGGACGTAGGTGGCTTTGTGATGTTCTCTTCGTAGGCCCAGACTTGTTTGTTTTTCTTTTATCTTTTATTTTCTTTACCGGATGGTACTCGCTCTTTGAGTATTTGTGGGGCGTGTCTTCTCTCCTTGCCGGCGCCGCCAGAAGGGAGCTCTCTTCTCCCTCGCCTTCTGGTTCTGTGCCCGGCGCTTCGGCGCCTAGAGCACCCGCTTCAGTGCCTGGAATTTCGGCGCCGAGTTCGTCGAGTTCCGGCTCCAAACCTAAATCTCCTCCAGGGGCCCCGAGACCCCCCATACCCATGCCGGCCTCTTCGGCTGCCATTTCTGCGACGGCCTCAAGAGAAGCTTGATATTTACGATCATAATAAGCCTCACGCTGATTGCGTAAAAATTCTTCATCCGATTGCGCAAAAACGTTCTTAGAAATCCATCTCTTACTAAACATTCCTTCTGTTACGCTGTTAGCAATTTCAAACTTTGTACGCATATGCTCTAATTGTTGCATTTCAGCTAATTTGGAGGGGTTATTTAAAACGAGTTTAAATGAAATTAAATCTTGCCCTCGATAGCCAAGCGTAAAAAGATGGACAACGGCAATTTTTTCTAATTCCGAGACTAGCGTACGTTGCAGTCGTTGTATTGTTCTGGAGAACCGGATATCTTTTTGTGCTAATGTTGTCTTATCTTCTTCAGCGCCTTCCCCCGAAGACAAATATGATTGAGGAATCTTAATTGCTGAAAAGAGTTTATCTCTAACATATTTAACGTCTTCAATATCGTTGAGACTTGCGGCGCCCGGAAGCGTTGTTATATCTGATCCTACACCGCCCCTCATAGGAATAAAATAATCTTCTTCAACTGAAAGGGGGTTATATCGTAAATCCACTTTCCCAGTCGTTGCGTTTACAAGAGCATTTCTTTTTAAGGAAGTCTTTACCTTTTCCATATATTGCTCAACATCGTGAGGTGGTATATTGCCAACATCGATCTTAAAGACACGTCGTTCTGGCGCGCGAACAACCCTGTAGGCCAACATTGCATCTTCAATTAAAACTAATTGTCTCCAGATTCTACGGGCCGGCTCCAAAATTGAAGTACCGTACGGTGCATTCTTATCATTGCCAAGAATTCTAAAATGCCCAACTTGCCAATTTTCGAATGTCATCTGTGCACTATTCCACTGATACTGAACATAATTTGGATTTGTTGAATCTTGTCCTTCTAGCCTCTCTACTTCGTTTGGTGGCAAGCCAATAACATTTTTGACGCCGATTGCTTCATCGATGTCTAAATACAAAAAGAAATCGCCATATTTGCACATCGTGCGGGCCCAGCCAAATGCATTAAATTCAATATTTAAAGCATCATAAAAAAGACTATGTAAAATTGTTTTAATTTCATCATTTCGGCACTCTATTTCCATAAGCTGATTATATTCATTAGAGGTTGTCATTTCATCGGCGTAGATATCCAACGCAGAGGCAATCTCGGGCATATATTCCATCTGATCAAAATCAATATACCTTTCATTGCGGTTTTGATTCCGCATTGCCATAGAGGTTAATAGGTTGTAGTTTCTAGATAAATTATCCTGAGCTGCCTTAAATTGTTGGCCACTAAGGCTCTTAAATCGGTGTTTATATTTATCAAGTGCAACACGGCGGTCTTGTCGCGTAAATTGAGCGCGATAGTTTATTAACGGACCAGAAAATAGTCGGGTTAATCTTTTAAAAAGAGGAGAGCCCGGGTTTCTTGGATTGTTGGTGTGTTTAATGTTGTTGTCGGATGCCATTTATTAACCCTTTATAATAGTCATATATTGATCATTGAATTCCTGCGCATTTGCTGATTGTTCAACAAGTTTGGTTGCTTTGTGTCCGAGTTGGCCCGGAATAGTAGTAGAGAACTTAGTCTCTTTGGAAGAGATAGAAGAGATAAATTGTTTACTATATTCAACTCCTCGCTGGTTTTCCACCAAAACTGTATCCCTCACCCAACAACCAATTGCTAAAGACATTATCAAATCATCATTATAACCCCTCATAGCCTGCGGTCGCCCATTATGCCAAATAAATGTTTTCATTTCTGAAATCAAGCGGTTAGAGTACAACTTAATTAGTTTGTTTCTCATAAACTCTTCCATTTTGGCAATAATGAGGGGTCTTGTTTTTGTCGAGGTGGTAAATCCCGGTATCGCATTCGTTTGCCATTGTGCTGTGATGGGATCAACGTAATCATGGGAACCTTTTGCAGAGTGATAAATATTATTATAGCCTTTATCTAATAGTTTTTTAAGAACAGCAAAGCCTATGTTATTGTTTTCAGCGACAATCATACAGTCGCCATATTCCTTGCCAACATTATAGAGCATATCAGCATAATCATCAGGAGTGGGTTTCCCTATATATTCTGCCGCAATAGACAAATCGGTTAAATCAAAAACGTGAAATGCAGAATTATCAGCCCCATCGCCACGAGCTATGTCAGCTGCGATCATATATGATTTTTCAGGATTATATTCTTCCCAAATCCAATAGTTCCTATCAAAACCGGTGCGGTATTTTGGTTCACAAGCTTTTTCTATATACCACATCAAATCATCCGAATGAACAACTGTTTCGCCTGAAACATTAAAATTGCATTCAAGCTCTTGTGCAATTTGTCGTCGCGACATATTTTTGGTTTCTTTTTCAAACCATAGGCGGTCTCGATCTGGATGTACGTCCCACATCAAAGTGGTCATAAAAAAGTTGTTGGTACCACTTTCTGCCTCTACGCATGTTTTATGAAACCAATTGCCTACCCCATTGGGAGTAGACAGAGCGATACAACGACCTCCAGTTGATAAAGTGGGGTATAATGCTGTCCACAGCTCCTCTAATTTCTCAACATGGGCAGCCTCATCGATAACCAACAAAGACAGAGCCTCTGAGCGGCCGACATCCCCCGATGTTGAGGCGGCTTTAATTTGTGATCCGTTATATAATTCAAAAGAGGTTCTATTATCAATTGAAATCTCGGAGATGCGCATCCACTTTGGGAGGCTTTTCATAATTTTTTTAACTTTTCGTACAAGATTGGTGGATGTTTGTAATTTAGTGGCCACGACAAGAATATTTTTATCGCGATGAAACAACATCAACCATACAACATATGCCGCCGTAATGGTCGATATTCCAAGCTGTCTTGCTTTCAATACAACATTAAAACGATAATCATTAAAATCTTTTAAAAGATCTTTTTGGTATTCATAGGCATTAAAAGGAATAATGCCCCTTTGGGGGTGAGAAATCTTACAGTAATTTGTAGTAAAATAAGCCGGATCTTTACCGGCTTTAACGACTTCTTTAACTATTTCCTGTTTAGAGAGACTGTACCCCATGCCACAAGTTATTTACCTCGTGTATCGTTTGAAGGGCGCTTTTTGCCCGGGCCGAGAGCTAAAAACTTTTTGTAAGTGTCTTGCAGTTTATCTTCAGAAGGGCCCTTAACTTCATCAACATCTCCAATGCCGCCAATTTTATAATCACACGTGGCACACACGTCTGTTCTATAGTTTGAAAGCTTTTGTACAATAATTGATGGAGATCCTACCTTGGTCAATGTTAAGCCGTTCCCAGTAACTGCTTTATATTCTTTTTTAAGGAAGGAGGCAATTTTACCTATCATTCCGGTGATTTCATTTTCAAAACCATTCTGTGCCACCTCTTTAAGGCGAACCTCTGATTGGTAGAGGATCGTTAAATGAGGACCGCGGAAACGAACCTTAAATCCGTCGGATATGCGCTTATCATTAATAAGGTGTCCCTCTTCACGTTTTAGGCCCACTTTACGAGCCCTTCCGTCCGCATTCAAAGACTTTTCATGAGAGCCATCGTAAGCATTTGCAGCTGCTTGTGATATCCCCTGAATTATTTCTAATGTTGTGGCCATCTATATATCCTCTTTCTCGGGGCGCCAACTGCTGCTCCATCTTTCTTCTCTTCCTTCAATCCATTTTATATAACATGAAAAACATGTTTCAAATTTGTTTATATACAAATCGTCTTGGAAGCTAAAAGAATATTTCTTGCAAACAGAACACGTCCTTTTTATATTTTCTCTACTAAGTAGTTTTTTGTTTATTAAAAATCCGCCATGATCAACTTTCTCGGTTTGATTAACTATCTTTTCAAGCTTTTGATTTAATTCATGTGACTCTTGGATGTATTTTTTTTCTTTTTCCTCGTCCCAAAGCTGCCTGGGGTTGTCTACCGCTTCTTTGCCATATTTTTGGGCGATAGCTTTTTCTAACTTGGGGATATAGTTGGGGTCTTTGTCGGTCATGTTTTAAGGATAGGCGCCGATAGTAGCCGGGAGGGCGGTGGCCTTCATTATAAGATCACTGGTGACCCCTCCCCAATACACGTTAACCGTTTGGCCAGCACCGCCGGCCGCAAAACCTAAATAAAAAGTGTACTCCTCGTCGGGCGTGAGACCCGTGAGCGTCCAGTATATGGTTAGAAGGGAGTAGTCGTTGAGTGTAGTGGTAAATAAAACAACAATCTGAGTATCCGATAAGGCTCCAATAGGCGTATAAGTGGCCCAAGTAGAGCCGTCATCTGACAATGCGAACTGGGCCGAGTCGTTCGAGCCGGGGAGGCAGGTGAGGGTTGCAGCTATCTCCACGTTTCCCGAGGGAGATGCTCTAAAAGTTACCGAGTGTTTGTTTGACTTTCCGTCTTCAACATAGGCTACCGTCGCCGTTGTGGTGGTGTCGGTGATAAGGGTAGCAGCGCCATAGCGACTATATCCTACAATTGCGCCGGCGCCGTTGAAATATTTTCGAAGAAAACTCAGTAAGCGATTTCTAGATTTTAGCTCGGGGAAACTCACTTCACTATTTCCGTCGATAGGGCAAAAATTCCCAAAGACGTCAAGGTCCCAATTCCAAATCCCAGAGCAACCATAAAAGGCTCCGAGCCGGGCTTTTGCTTAAGTACAAGTTCTTGCAACCTTTCGTTTTCAGCAACTTTAAGAATCATCATGGATTCATACTTGTCTTTCCAAGAATGAATTTCAACATCTTTGAAGTCCAACTGTAATTGAAATCGTTCTTGTTGTAAATTAAGTTCATAGTCAATGCGCAAATCACATTCCGCATCCTCAAATTTCTTCTCCACTGCGATCTTAGCTGCGGCGTCTAAAGATAACAATACACCATCAAATGGCGCAGGCTCTCCCGCCTTTAATGAAGCTATGTCATACTCTGCTTTTTCTTCTTCGTCGTCGGCTACGGCAACCGTTGGAAAAATTAAAAACGAAACCAAACAAAGCGATAATATCTTTTTAACCATACCTCAATCCAAACGCTTCCGCTATTTCTCTCGACAGCTTCTCAGGATCATTATAATCCTCGTCCACTAGTTTTTTAAGCTCAGCTCTTTTCTTTTTGTCCAGCGTCTCATTTCTAGTTTTGAATTCCTTTTCTAGCTCCAGCATTCTTTTTTGATGTTCGGCCAATCTTTTATTCTTTTCTTCAACCTCTGTGCTATGAATGCGATCCAACGTTTCCATTTCATCATTGTGGGACGCGTCTTTAGACTCCATCAAGTCTAAAAGGGCAGCCAAATATGCTCCGTTGCGAGTAAGTGCTCCGATGAGAGCTACCGTTAAGAATCCCAATCCTAAAACAATTGCCCACCAGTACTTCTTAGCTTTAAGCCAAGCCTTTTTTAAAAAAGTTTTAACAGCCAGCCACTTCATCACTCAACCCCTTTTAATCTTGCTACCATGTCAACAACGCCCTGAGTTCCGATATAAACCACAGTGATCATAGTCCAGTCCGCTGATGCCAGATCGGCAAACCCCAATAGGAAACAGGCGGTTATCCAAGCCAGGAGCTTGCGAGATACAAATTTCTCAAAACCCTTGTCTAATAAATGTTTCATAATCTTAGACTCCTCTCGTTATAATTAGTCTAAAGAATTAATTTATTACACCTGGACGTTTGCATAGTTCCCTCGTTTCTCGATTATAATTTGGGTATCAACACAATCTTTCAAACTCTCAAGATGAGAAATTAAAACAACTGTCTTGAAATACGATTTAATTATTTCAAGTATCCGGATAAATCCTTCCATATTTTCTGCATCGAGAGCCGTCCCGGGCTCATCAAGAATAAATATGTCTCCCTTTGGCAAGCTAGAAACCGACAATAGCGCTAGACGAATAGCCATTGCGGCGATTGTTTTTTCTGCGCCAGATCCCAACTCTAGGGGCCGAGGTTCATGTTTGGGGTGCTTAATGAATATATTCAATCGCTTTCCATCGTCCTCAAAAAACACCTCAAATGAAACAATATTTGCCAATACCTTTGCCACCTCTTCATTAATAACAGGAAGCTGTTTCTTAATAATGTCATAGGCAATCCCATTAGAGTGCATACAACGAAGATACAAATCATAAGCTGCATATTCTTGCTGAATATTTTGATGGTCTCGTTTTTGAGTTTTAATATTTTCTAGTTTTTGTTCCATCGATCCGTTAGCTTTGTAAAGCTCTAAGATTTCATTATTACACCGTTCCCACTGTTTTTGCATTGAGTCTGTTTCTTTTTGAGCAGCTGTCTTTCGTTTTACTAAGTGCTCAAAATTTTCGATGGATTCTTCGTTTTCTTCATATATGACAATATCGCTTTCCAGAGTATATAATTCATTTTGCAATGATAATATGGACGTCTTAGACCTTTCATGTTGCAGTTGCGTATCTTTTAACAGAGACACCATATTAGAGTATTCATTCATCGCGTCGTTGTACTTTGCTATATGGAGCGTAGTTCTTTTTGGATCAAGTGTTATAATATATTCTTTTGTGCTCTTCGCAATTTCTAATTTGGATAATACTTTTGTTCGAAGAGGGGTTACTTCGTCTTTAACTGCATGTGCATCTTTGATAAACTTACATTTGGGAAACTTATCCCCACACGGAACCTCATCCAAGAGCCGTAGTTTTTTACTTTTACTATTATAATCTTTTTGCAGAAGTTTCGCCGCAGTGGTCAAATCAGAAAGCTCTCTGCTTTTTATATCGATTTCGTTCTGTTTTTCGTTAAGCTCATCAATATCAAATTTTTCAATTACAGAAGAAAGGCGCTTCACGTTTTTATTAATTTCTTTTATTTTCTTAGCGTGCGCTACATTATTGTTCTTTTCAGTCTCGATCTTTTCTAATAATTGTTCTTTCTTTTGACGTATGCCCAAAATATCAATAATTTCACTTGGAATCGATTCTATCGACTCATTAATCTCGACCAATTGGGCCTCTTTGGCGGCCAGTTCTTCTTTTATCTCTTCGCACAATATCTTCTGGTCTCCTAAAGAAGCTCGATTAAGGCCGATATCTCTCTTTGCGTCGACTATTTCTTCATCAAAATTTCGATCTCCGACGCGTCGTATAAGGGCCTTAAGATCTGAGCTATCTTCCTTTGCATACTTAAATTTCCTTTCGAACACCTCTAGATCTAAAAACTTAGCCAGAATCTCTTTACGACGAGTAGAGCCTTCTTTAATAAACTGCAGCGAATCTAGCTGCGAAGCCATCGATGTTAGCAAAAAGTCCTCAACGGTGCCAAACTTTTTTCTAATGTTGGCGTCGGTTTGTAATCTGCTCGTGCCATTAAAACTTGTAGTTTCATCTATAACAGGGTCATATACACTAAATTCTAAATCTGTTTTCGCCTCTAGGGTTTCTTCTCCCTTAAGGCGCTTTGTGTACTTCTGAGATGTCCTTTCAATAGAATAAACTTTAGAACCAATACGCAATTCAGCGGCGCCTCTGCATTCTTCTTTGTTCTGATTTATTATATTAAGATTTTTTCGTTCGTTCTTGGATGTGGTATTAAATATTGTATACAGCAGCCCATCAATAATGCTAGACTTTCCAGAATAGTTTTTACCAAAAATGCCAACAATGCCATTAACATTTTCAAAATTAATTTTATTATTAGAGCCGTAATTAAACAAATTATCCCACTCAAATGATTTAAGCTTCCAATTAATATTCCTAGCTACGTCTTCGCTATCTTCGGCCGCTTTATTATACTTTTGATTTAAATCAAAAACCCTCTGTAGCATATCTTCAGAGGCCTCAAAACCTTCCAAATATTCTTTTATAAGTCTTTCTTGTACTGAAATGTCACGCAAATTTTCTTTCAGAAATTTGTTGCCATTTAAATCAACACTGCCGCGCTCGCCTGCAGCGCGATTCAAAAATGTAATTGATTCAGGGTGAAATCTATGGCGCGCGATATCGACGGCGCGCTTCATAACATTTAAAGGAAGATTATTATTACTTACTAGTCGTAAACGCGCGTTTTTGGGCACTGCGGCGCCCTTGGGCATTCGCCCCTTTGTGGTCAATTCAATGGTAATAAAGGGCTTCGGATTAGAAAGTAAAACATGTCGAACATTAAAAACGTCCTTGTTCTCAATTTCCCAAATTAAAAAACCTTTATCATTGGTCTCGCCGTGATTCTGCTGCACGATTGAGCCGCTATAGCGAACGCGGCCGGCCGGGTCCAAAATTTGATTAGTCTTGTGAATATCCCCCAACATAGCATAATCAAAACCTTCAAAAATAGAGACATCGTGATCTCCATGATCCATTACCCAGCCAACATCCGTTTGCACTCCCACGACCGATCCATGATAAAACGCAATATTTATTTTATCTAAATCGGTTGGCTTTACCCAATTATCTTCATCGAAGACGCTCAATACATTAAAGCAGAGATCGGCATTAACGTGAACCTCTCCGGCATCCTTTAATAGGTGCAAATTATTGTGATTTAATGCTTCAACAATAGGAGTAATGGCATCTTGCCTCGATGAATTACGTAAATTTCCATCATGGTTGCCCAAAATAACATAGGTTGGAGCTATCTCCGCCAAACTATTAAGGAAATTAGAACACATATCTACAAATTCTGGCGATATTTGTGTCTTTGTATGGGCGATATCTCCGCCAATATAGATGTAATCGACTTTTTCAGAACGCAAAGCCTCATACATCTGTTCGAAGACCTTCTTATATTCCCAGTGATATTTTAAATTTTTAATGTGCACATCGGCACAATGCGCGATTTTATACATATTTTATCGAATTGTGTTGGTTTTGGATATCATATATTCATCGAAATCCATTCTTTTTGCTTTCTTTTTTCGATCGATGAACCGTTCCGCTGTCATTTCACCCACGTCTGCATAGGGGCTTACTTCTATCATATAGAGTTCAACGTCGTATGTCAAGAGTTTTTTAATTATTTCTAATGATTTATTTTCTGCATCCGGATCGAGGGCGATATATACAGGCGTGTCATTCTTTACTATTTTCTGAAAAAGCTTTGACTCTTCTCTTAGGGTAGAGCCCAGCATCGGTACTGCATTGCGGCCGGCTTTTATTGCATCAAAAACGCCTTCAACCAAAATTACATCTGATGTCCAATCAATAAATAAATCATTAAACACAATGTCCCGGCCAACAGGGGGGTTTTTATATTTTGAATAATCTCCCGTATATGATCGAGCAATAAAATAATCAACATCGCCATCCTCATTAAATGAAGGTACAATAACCCTATTCTCATATTCTCCAGAAGAGCAGTACCCCATCTTCCACCAAATTATATCCTTTTTGGCTAGGCCTCTTTCTTTTAAATATTTTCGAGCTTGAAAGCCTGTTGGTGGGATTTCCTTATTTGCTAATGAAATAAACTCTTTTGGCAGTTCTGCCACCTGTTTGTCTTCTTTTGGGAAATCAAAAAGAGTTTCTAAAATAGAATAATCGACGCGGGCTTCTAATTGTTCCCATTGCTGTCGATGTTTATAGGTTCCAAATTTACGAACTATTCTTTGTATATTGATACCACGCGAATCGCATATCCAGCATTTATAGGCATTTTTTTCAATATTAATTGAAAATTTCCTTTTGTGGTGGTCGCAATAGGGACAATAAAACAAATATTCGCTTCTTGATTTGCTATACGCACCAAGAATGTCTTTTAAGATTTTAAGCTTTTTTTCTTCCATAATTCACATGCGGCGCGCGCCACTATAAGGCTGTCCGCACGATCATAATAGCCGGGTCGAGGATTCCCACTTCTTGTATATTCTACCTTAAAATTGGGTTCCGTGTCAAGTAA